>Ga0222426_100096_pt1 | contig 148898 bp, 130 predicted proteins | sample 2B50Ametagenome_FD_180087 | JGI IMG/M metagenome (GOLD analysis project Ga0222426, IMG submission 180087) | Enriched microbial communities from leaf-cutter ant dump, University of Wisconsin, Madison, United States - 2B50A (version 2) | ecosystem: Environmental > Terrestrial > Nest > Insects...
GTTGGAAGTTCCTTTCAGTACTTTAGGATTGACTTATGTACAGGATGTACAGGCAACTGTAGGATCGGTGTATGTGGATGAATTCAAACGTGGATATTTCCCTGAAAGCTGCCCTCCATCGAGCCATGCGACATTAACTTTCCCTAAAACACCACGTACAAATGGTCCCGTGACTTTACATTGGATGGATGGTGGTATTCAGCCTGCTCGTCCGGATGAATTAGGTCCAAACGAAATTTTTGGTGATGGTGGTAACGGTATCTTACTTGTTGGTACAAAAGGGAAAATCCTTGCTGATACCTACGGTCAGAATGCACGTTTGTTGCCGACTTCAAGAAAAGAGCAGGTGGCACAGAAATATGCCCGTGTTCAAGGACAAGAAGGTGGACACTATGCACAATGGGTTGAAGCTTGTCAAGCTGGATACGGCAAGAAAGAAGTGAGTTCACCTTTTGAAATAGCAGGTCCGTTGACAGAAGCTTTATTAATGGCTAACCTGGCGATCAGAGGTGCTGATTTACGTATTGATGGTAAATACCCTGGACGTAACTTAAAATTGTTGTGGGATAACGATAACATGCGTGTCACCAATTTCGACAACGTCAATCAATATGTAAAACGTAATTACAGACAAGGTTGGGAAATGAAATATAATTTCTAAAATTAAGATATTTAGTAGTATGAATAGAAGAGAAGCATTACAACGAGTTGCCTTAATTTTAGGAGGTACCGTTATCGGCGCTAATTTATTTTTGGAAGGTTGTACACGCTCAGCAACAAAAGATGTACAAGCCTTGTTTGAAGCGAAGACAACCGATTTATTAGGTGACTTGGCTGAAGCAATTTTACCAGCTACCGCAACTCCGGGTGCGAAAGAAGCGGGGGTAGGAAGTTTTATTCCGGTCATGGTTCGCGATTGTTATACGGAGAAGCAACAAAAAGCATTTTTAACTGGTTTGGGGAGCTTAGATGATAAAGCAAAAGAGGTAAAAGGAAAACCATTCCTGGAGCTTTCTGCTGAAGACAGAACAGCTGTTGCCGCTGCTTTGGATAAAGAAGCAAACGAGTTTAATAAAAAGCAAGCTGAAGATCAAAAAGATATTCTGGAGAAAAATAAAGAAAAACAAAATCAATTGTACAATTATGTTGAGAACGATCCACCACACTGGTTCACGATGTTCAAACAGTTGACATTGACTGGTTTCTTTAATTCAGAGCTGGGTTGTACAAAAGCATTGCGTTTTGTGAAGATCCCAGGAAGATTTGATGGTAACCTTCCTTACAAAAAAGGAGATAAGGCATTTGCATAACATGATGCTATATGTAAAATAAAAGGGAGGCCCAAAGCCTCCCTTTTTTTATTGTTTCGCGTTTTATCTTGTTTTGCGTTCTTATCTTGTTTCCCCTTTTTATTTTGTTTCTATAGCCAAAGCAAAGTGGATTCGTTGCTGTTTAGTAACAGTCATAAAGTAACCTTGATCTGTTGCATCACCATTAATTTCTACGGTATCATTATAGCGTAATTCACGCAGGTAATTCATCTCTAAAGATTTGATCTGATTGGTCAATACCAGCTCAATGGGCAATCTGTCCATACACCAATCCAGGTATTTTACATTGTTGGCGTGATTGACAATATCCAGGTCAGAAAGCCTAACGCTATATTCATCAATATTTTTGACGGTCTGGGAAATATCCAATTTTGAAAATGGCTGTTGTGTTGCCGGGCGATCAGGATAGGTGGTAAAATCTTCAGTGGAAATTGCGAGTGTTTCAGAGCTCCTTTTCACGGTATTGATAACAGCCCAATAACTGGTTGCAGTAACATAGATCTGTCCATTGACTGTAATTTCGAAATTCCGCGTTGAGCGTGCGCCCTCTAATTCTTGAACCCAAGTTTTTACCTTGACATGATCCATCCATTTGGGCAACCGTGCAATCTCTATGCGTATGCGGCTAAGTACCCAGGTTTGGTTATGTTTGGCCATTTCTTTAAAACCGAATCCGACAGCATTGGCATGTTCTCCCGCGGTAAGCTGCAGGATATTGGATAAATCGGAGAAACGAATACGGCCGTTAGAATAGCATTGTGTGAAATAAATTTCCCACTCTTTTTCAAAAACAGATTTTTCCATTTACATATTGTTTTGGTCAAAAATAGGCAATATGAATGATTTGGGCTATAAATTCAAAATGAAATGACACTATATTTAGATATCTCGTTATAAATGCCTGTTGGGCTTGCTGGTGACCCTCAAAGCAGAGCAGTGTGTCCAAAGTACAATCGTTTTTTTATTGTAAAATAAATGATAGTTTTCAAGGATTTAATTGATTTTTATCATGGGAATCGGTAGATTTAAATAAGCCAATGGCAGAAAGAGATAAAATAAGATTGGCTTTAAAGCGTTATAAAAGTAACATAGCGCAAAACAATAATTTACACATTAAATGCTAGTATTATGGTTGGAGAACTAATAGCTAAAGAGGAAATTCCTCAATTTAAATTTATCCCGGCGAGTGAAGATAAGACAGCGACTTTTATGGATAAATTGAAAGGGGCACTTCGGTTGGGAAATGAGTTTAAATCCAAAACTGAAATCGCCTTTGAGACTGATTCCGGACCAAAGCGTATCGAGACCACTGTATGGTCGTTGACCGATAGATATATTCAGATTAAAAGTGGCGTTTTAATACCGCTGAAATCTATTATAGCGATTGACTATTAAATAGACAAACGAAAGGCTCCTCATTTAGTTAAGGAGCCTTTCGCTTTTAATGATAGATGCAGTTAAGAAGCGCATCAGTATTGTGTTCCTTTCTAAGAGGACCTCTTGCAAAAAGAAATTTCTAATACGTTTCGCCTGTTAATTCTTTTAGGCGTATCTCGGATACCTTCGCATCATATTGTGCTGTATAGCTACGTGTCATTACATTGATGTAGTTTAACTGCGCTGTTCTTACTTCTAAGGTTGTGATGGTACCGATACGGAATTTATCCATGGTGATGTTTAAATTTTCTTTTGCCAGCTCTTCATTTTTCCGTTCTACATTAGCCAGCTCCATATTGGTGATGTAGGTTTGGAATAGTGTTCTGACCTGAGCTTGGATATCTTGTTTTTGTTGCTGTATCTGTAGCTCTGAGCCTTTAATCTGAAATTTGGCAATCCGTTCGTTTCTATTTTGCAGAAATCCATTGAAAATGTTAAGAGAAGCCGATACGCCGTAGGTAAGACCTCTATTTTTGTTTTCTGTCGAGAAACCGAGGGAGGAGTGGGATTCATTCCAATTGTACCCACTATTTAAACCAATTTTGGGATAACGTTCAGCCTTAACTGCTTTTAAGTTAAGTTCGGCTACCCGATTGTTGATGATGGCAAGCTGAATTTGCGGATTTTGTCGATCGGCAATTTCGATCAGATTACCAAGTTTAAGATCCGTATCAAGTTTCATTTCGTCTTCAATTTGAAAATCTAGGCTCAAGTCGCGCGTCATCAGCTGATTGAGGTAAGTCTTGGTATTTTTGAAGCTTTCCTGCTGTCTGAGTAAGTTTGTCTGATCGGTATTCAAATCGACTTTTGCATTCAGGAGATCAAGCTTGGAGCCTTTTCCGATCTCCAGGCGATTTTCGGCAAGCGTGACACGGTATCTCGATAAGGTGATGGTTGTATCCAGGGCATTTATCAGGCGCTTTTGCTGCACCAGATTGTAGTAGGTTGCCATGACTTCGCTGAGCTGGGTAATCACTTGATATTTAATCTCCGCTTCCCCTTGACGTTGTATTTCTTTGAAGCGATCGCGACGGGCGAACATGCCCAATCCATCGAATATCGTCCAGTTTAGGTTGACTCCATAAGACATGTTATCATTTTTTGCATTGGAAATCTGCTGTATTTGACCATCTGCTCTGACCTGTCTTGAATTCTGGATGGAGTTGCTTCTATTGAACGTTCCAGTTACCGCAGGAAGCATACCAGCGCTTCCCAGACTGGTATTCTCCATATCGATGTTATTGTCATTTTTAGCCAAAAGAATATTGAAGTTATTGCTCAATGTTGTTTTTAGCGCATCTTCCAAGGTCAGTATCTCTTGTGCACGAGCTTGAAACATGATGGAGTAAAGTAATACTAGTAGGATGAAATTTCTCTTCATGTCTTTATTATTCGTAGCTTTTAATGTTATCAAATTCAGGTCTATGCTTTTTTTGTCTTGACCACATGTAATAGATTGCCGGGATAATGAACAAGGTTAGGATAAGGGAGAATATTGTACCACCAACGATAACAACCCCCATACCAATTCTACTCGTTGAAGCAGCTCCAAGTGACATGGCAATCGGTAATGCGCCCAAGGCAATGGCTAGACTTGTCATTAAGATCGGTCTGAGGCGTGATTCGGCAGAGTGCATAATTGCCTCAAATTTTTCCATTCCCTCTTCGCGCATCTGGTTGGCAAACTCAACAATCAAGATACCGTTTTTGGTCACGAGACCAATTAGCATAATCGTTCCAATTTGGCTGAATATATTCCAGGTTTGATCAAATAACCATAGACTTATCAGTGCTCCGGCAACCGCCATGGGTACCGTAAGGATAATGATAAATGGGTCGAGGAAGCTTTCAAATTGGGCAGCTAAGATCAGGTAGATAAGCAACAAAGCAAGACCAAAGGCAAATAGTGTATTGGAACTACTTTCAACGAAGTCACGTGATTCGCCACTGAGGTCGGTGGTGAAACTCTGATCGAGCACCTTTTCTTTTATGCGATCCATTGCTGCAATGCCATCACTCATACTCATGCCCGGCGCCAAACCGGCTGAAACTGTAGCCGACATGTAACGGTTATTGTGGTAGAGTTGGGGTGGACTGCTCTCTTCCTTAACGCTTACAACGTTGTCTAACTGAATAAGCTGTCCGAGGTTATTACGCACGTAAATTGACGCAAGGTCCGTAGGTGTGGCTCTACGGTCGTTTTCAACTTGGCCTATGACCTGATATTGTTTGCCATCACGCATAAAATAGGCGAAACGTTGGCCGCTTAGCAACAATTGGAGGGACTGCGAAACGTCAAGTACGGAAACGCCCAGACTGAGGGCTTTCAGACGATCAATTTCGACATGCAGTTCGGGTTTGTTGAACTTCAGGTTGATGTCCGTTGTGGAGAATGCCGGATCGCTGTTGACCTCATTCATAAATTCGGGTATCTTTTCCTGAAGTTTTTCAAAATTTTGTGCCTGGATAATGTACTGAACAGGTAATCCACCTCTTCGATTCATGGATATCGTTGGCGTTTGCGAAACATTGACGCGGACACCATCGTATTTTTTTGTCCATTTGGTCAGTTCTTTTGCAATATCATCCTGAGACTTTTTACGTTCTTCAGGATCTACCAGTGTCATCCGTATACGTCCGGAGTTGACTGAGCTTGCGCCGAAACCCGGGGAGGTAATATTTAAACTGATTTTGTTTTCGGGAATGGAGTCATAGACTAATTTATCCAGATCTTGCATGTATCGGTCCATGTATTCATAAGTGGCACCCTCAGGGCCCGTCACGTTGACAGAAATGCTGCTCCTGTCATCATAAGGTGCCGTTTCTTTTTTAATGGAGGAGAAAAGGATGCCAATAATCACAAAACATAGGATCAGAATTGGAAAGCTTATCCACTTGAATTTCATGAATTTTTCCAGCGCATTGGCATAACCTTTATTCATTTTGACGAACATGGGTTCTGTCCAATCGTAAAATTTTGTCTTCTTGTGTCCACCGCCTTTGATTAGATAGGCATTGAGCATCGGCGTGAGGGTGAGGGAAACAAATGCGGAAACCAATACGGCCGAGGCGATGACGACACCAAACTCCCGGAAAAGCCGTCCCACAAAGCCCTGAAGAAATATAACGGGTAAGAATACGGCTGCGAGTGTGATTGAAATGGAAATAACAGCGAAGAATATTTCCTTCGATCCTTTCAGGGCCGCCTCAATAGGGGACATTCCCTCTTCAACTTTCTTGAAGATATTTTCGGTAACAACGATACCGTCGTCGACGACAAGTCCCGTCGCGAGTACAATAGCGAGCAGCGTCAGTACATTGATGGAAAATCCGAAAATATACATAATAAAGAATGTCGCGATCAAGGATACGGGAATGTCCAATAGAGGACGTAGTGCGATACCCCAGTCGCGGAAGAAAAAATAGATAATCAGGGTGACCAGGATGATCGAAATCAGGAGTGTCTCGGCGACTTCCTCAACAGATTTTTTGATGAATGTCGTATTATCAGAAGCGATGTTGAGTATAATATCCTGGGGCAGATCTTCTTTGATCTGATCGAGCATTTTATAGAAATTGTTGGCAATATCGAGGTAATTTGTTCCGGGCTGCGGAATAATGGCAATACCGACCAGCTGTTTACCGTTACTGACCATTTTTGTTTCGAGATTTTCAGCATCTATTTCTGCCCGGCCAATATCGATAAACTTGACGATACGGCTGCTATCCGCCTTTAAAATGATGTTATTGAATTGCTCGGGCGTAGACAGGTTGCCGACGGTTTTTACAGTGAGCTCGGTTGTGTTTCCAACAATTTTCCCCGAAGGTAATTCAACATTCTGGCTATTCAATGCTGTACGAATATCCGAAGCCGTGATACCATAGGCGGCCATACGGTCGGGGTTGAGCCATAGACGCATGGCGTAACGTTTTTGACCATAAATCTGTGTGCTGCTGACACCGGGGATGGTTTGTAACCTTTCGGAAATCACATTTTCGGCGTAGTCGCTCAGCGAAAGTTTATCGCGCGTCTCACTTTGCAATGTCAATGTAATAATGGGATCGGAGTCCGCATCGGCTTTGGATACCACCGGTGGGGCATCAATATCCTGTGGCAGGCTTCGCACGGCTTGGGATACTTTATCCCGGACATCATTTGCGGCTTCCTCAAGGTTCTTTTTTAAGTCAAACTCAATGGTGATATTACTGGATCCTTGATTGCTCGAAGAAGAGATGTTGCGGATACCATCGATCGAGTTTATGGCCTTTTCTAGCGGCTCGGTAATCTGAGATTCAATGATATCTGGATTGGCACCGGCATAGTTTGTTCTGACGGAAACAATCGCTGGGTCAATGGAGGGGTATTCGCGTACGCCTAGAAAACTAAAACCAATATAGCCAAACAATATGATGGTAATATTGACGACAATAGTTAAAACAGGACGTTTAATAAAAACTGCAGATAAATTCATGTACAACTAGTTAGCTAATGATACCTTAACTTTTGCTCCATCTTTTAACGACAGAACGCCCGTCGTTAAAACGGTGTCACCGGCACTGATGCCAGATAGAATGACGATGTCTTTGTCGGTACGTGCACCTGTTTCAACCTTCACTTCCTTGGCAAGGCCATGTTGTAATACAAAGACCTTTTTTCCATCCTGTACGGGAACAATGGCTTCTGTTGGAATGGATATCGCATCGTTTTCCACTTCGATCGGCACAATCACATTGACAAAGGATCCGACTTTCAATTTGCCCTGATCGTTCGTTGCTCTGGCGCGGACGGTGAGTGTTCTGGTATTAAGTGATACTTGCGGTTCAACGGCGTAAATGTTTGCTTTTATGACGGTTGGGTCGTTGGCTACGCTGAACTCAATGGGCATGTTTATTTTAACAATATTGCTGTATTTTTCGGGAACTGCAAAGGTAATTTTGACAAGATTGTCCTTCACTAAGTTTGTAATCAGGGTACTGGATGAGACAATGGCACCTACGGAAATATTCCGAAGTCCAATCATGCCACTAAAAGGGGCGCGGATGGTTGTTTTGGATATTTGTGCCTGAATCAACTGGATCTGTGCTAAGGAGGTTTTTAAAGCTGCACTGGCTATATCAAACTCCTCCTGACTGATTGCTCCTTTTTGCAGCAGCAGTTTGGCCCGACGTTCATTTTCGGCATTCAGCTGGTTTGTTGTTTGTGCTTGTCTTAATTGTGCCTGAAGTTCAATATCATCAATCTTGATCAAGGGTTCGCCCTGTTTGATGCGCTGCCCTTCAGAGAAATAGATTTTGGTGATTCGACCACTTACTTCACTTCTGATTTCAACCTGCTCTTCTGCGTCAATGCTTCCTGAGAGATTAATGGATCGATCGGCGACGGAAGATTTGGCAATGATAGCCTGTGCGGGGACTGGCATATCTTTTTTCCCATTGGGCTTATCAGCTTCTTTTTTGTCTTTTTTAGCAGTTATCAGAAAGTATCCACCTCCAAACATAGCACAAGCCAAAAGGAGGTAAATGATCGATTTTTTATTCATACGGATATAGTCTCTTATGTACTTTTTACATTTAACGGGTAAATATAGGTTTATTATTATGAGGATATCAGTTGTCAAAAGGATTTTACAATACGACCAAAACATTGCAAATGAACATCGAAATAGGCATCGAAATGGACGTAGCGGGAACGATTGGAAATAAAAAAAGCCAGAAATAAGTTTCTAGCTTTATTGATTACTATTTTTTTGATTTTGCTTTTTGTTCCACTTCTTTTGAAGCCCCATTTTTTACTTTTGGCTTGATGGCAGCTTTCGATACATGTGGTCTTCTTTTTCCAAAAGAACCATTTGATATTTTTCCTCTTCTGGTCTTGATATCACCTTTTCCCATAGTGTAAAATATTTTGGTTTTAACAAATTATATTGATTACCTAAATATAACACTTTCTTTTCGGATGTTCAACCTGTTCATTTTTAAATAATTGGAAAAATACGTTTTTGAATAGCTACGTCGAAGTTTTGATTAATCGTGTCGAAAAATAAATTATTGATGGGCCTGTTTTCAGCGACTAAATAGGGGATTTCCAATATTTTGTTCTTTAACTTAATACGGTAGTAGCCGTATAATAAACCTTTGGTCGTTTGAATTGATTCGATCTTCTGAACGGCTTCTATGTCCTTAAAAATGTTAAAAGCATAATTTTCTCCTCTTAGCTGTTCAATAAAAACCTCATTGGTTTTGGCATTGTACCATATTTGTTGGCTTTTGAGCTTACTAAAGTGGTTGTTGAACAGAAAGAGATAGCCCAACAAGAAAAAGGCAATCGGAATCAGGAACAGGACGATTTTTATCTTCATGAACAGCAAAACGGTGATCAAAATGAGGATAACTCCCATAACGGCATTGGAAACGCTCTTCTTTAGATTTGCCTGGATGACTGGAGATGAAGCTTCAATCAACTGAAAACCTGATTTTAAATTTCTGGACATATCCTCGGTAAACCCAAATAGATTGAATTTTTTGCGTATCATCAGATAAGCAATAAGAATAATTAGCCCAATGATCAAAAACCGCATATTTTTCTTCTAGTATTGTTCGTCTTCATTCGGGTATTGTACCGCTTTTACTTCGGCCACATAATTTGCTACTGCTGTTGTGATTTGTTCGTGCAAATTAGCGAAATGACGCATAAATTTTGGTTTGAAATCGGCATTCATTCCAAGCATATCGTTAATCACAAGGACTTGTCCATCGCAATCCGGCCCAGCCCCAATACCAACTGTTGGAATCGCTAGTTTTTCGGTTACTGTTTTAGCTAATTTTGCCGGTATCTTTTCCAGAACAATTGCAAAACAGCCCGCCTCCTGCAAAGCGAGTGCATCTTCGATGAGTTTAGCGGCTTCTTGTTCTTCTTTTGCCCGCACACCAAAATTTCCAAATTTATTGATGGATTGGGGAGTCAAGCCCAGGTGTCCACATACAGGGATGCCTCCAGCAATGATTTTTTTGATGTTTTCGATAATTTCAAGTCCTCCCTCTAGTTTCAATGCGTGCGCACCCGATTCTTTCATCATGCGTACAGCTGCATTGTAAGCCTCATTAGCAGAGCCCTGATAAGATCCAAATGGCAAATCTGCTAATACCATGGCACGCTCGGTACCCCTAGCAACGGCAGCGGCATGGTAGATCATATTATCTAGTGTGATAGGCAAGGTGGTTTCGTAGCCAGCAAATACGTTGGCAGCGGAATCTCCAATCAAAATAACGTCAACACCAGCTTGATCTACCATTTTGGCCATGGAGTAATCATAGCTTGTAAGCATAGAAATCTTTTCCTGACGTTCTTTCATGGCTTGCAGCATTGCTGTGCTTACTCGTTTCATTTCTTTGTTTACAGACATCTTAACTTATATTGTGTGTTCAAAAGTAAGCTTTTTATCATACATTGACCAATATTCTGCCTTGTGTTTTGTATTTTTGCAGAATGATACAAAATGAGACTCGTCTATTTAAATTCCCCAAATTTTCAGAATTAATCATCCACGAGGATGAAAATTTGATTGTTATCAATAAACCGCCGTTTGTCGCTTCTTTAGATGAACGTGAGGGTGGGGAGGTCAATATTCTTCGCTTGGCGAAGAAATATCATCCTGATGCACAGGTATGCCACCGCCTGGATAAAGAGACCTCGGGTATTTTATTAATTGCAAAAAATCCAGAAACATACCGTACAATTTCCATTGCATTTGAAAAAAGAAAAGTGAATAAGATTTATCATGCAATCATAGGTGGTACACATACTTTTCAGGATTTGCTTGTCGATTTGCCCATCTTGAACCAAGGCAATAAAAATGTATCTATTGATCGTGCAAACGGCAAACCGGCAGAGACCATCTTCAATTCGATCAAATACTACAAGAACTATACCTTAGTGGAATGTAAACCCATTACAGGACGTATGCACCAAATCCGTATTCACCTAGCGACACAACATGCCGCTATTGTGGGGGATGACATGTATCGCGGTAAACCTGTGTATTTGTCCCAAATCAAGAAAAGGGGATATACATTATCCAAAGATGAAGAGGAACAACCCATTATGAAGCGTTTTGCACTACATTCAAAACATGTTGAATTTGAGTTGAACGGAGTTAAGATGGCTTTTGAGGCACCTTATCCAAAGGATTTTGCGACCTTGTTGAAGCTGTTGGATAAGTTTGATTCTTAATAGCGGGATTACCTATGAGTCCGAAGACAAAAAAGATAATCGGAAACGTTGTATTTGTACTGCTTATCGGTTTGTTGATCTGGCCAACAAGTAGAAGTTATTTTCAGCAATTTTTAATGAAAATGGGTTTTTTCAAACCTAAACTGGAGCTTAATTCAGCTTCTAAAGATTCCGATAGGGTGGCTTCAGGGGGCGCATTCAGTCATGTCTCCTTTGTCAATTCGCTGGGAGAAACAGTCAAGGTGGCGGATCTGAAGGGAAAAGTGGTGTTTATTAATTTTTGGGCAACGTGGTGTGCACCTTGTCGCGCAGAAATGCCTTCGATCAATGTACTCTATGATCGCTATAAAGATAACGCAAATATGGTGTTTTTGATTGTGGAGATAGAAGGCAGGAAAGCAAAAGCAGAGGCTTTTATGAAGGAACAGCAGCTGACTTTGCCGATTAGTTTTCCAAATAGTGATATTCCAAAAGAGTGGCTCTCGGGTTCAATTCCTTCAACGGTGATATTGGACAAAGCGGGTAATGTAGCGACACGGCATGAAGGTATGGCGGATTATTCAAGCCCTGATGTAGGTAAATTTATTCAAGATTTAATCAATAAATAATTTTAAGATCTCTAAATATAGCATGACAAGAGCAGAACTTATTCATCAAATAAAAGCGAAACGCTCATTTTTATGTGTCGGATTAGACACAGACCTCACGAAAATCCCGGAGCATCTCTTGGATGATGAGGATCCGATCTATAGCTTCAATAAGGCTATCATAGATGCAACAGCTGATTTGTGTGTTGCCTATAAGCCCAATATTGCGTTTTATGAATGTTATGGAATTAAAGGCTGGCAATCGCTTCAAAAAACCTGGGCTGCGTTACCAAAGGATTGTTTCAGTATTGCTGACGCAAAAAGGGGGGATATTGGCAATACGTCGGGACGTTATGCGATGGCATTTTTTGATGAAAAGACGTCTGGTCTTGGCTTTGATAGTATTACAATCGCACCTTATATGGGTAAGGACTCGGTGACTCCATTTTTGGATTTTAACGATAAATGGGCAATCGTACTTGCTTTGACGTCGAATGAGGGTAGCTTGGACTTTCAAAATTTTGAAAACAAAGAAGGGCTGCAATTGTTCGAACAGGTGATCGATAAAGTCAATACCTGGGGGACACCTGACAATTTGATGTATGTTGTCGGAGCAACACGCGGAGAGGGGTTTATCAAAATTAGGGAACATGCACCAGACCATTTTTTATTGGTTCCAGGAGTGGGGGCGCAAGGAGGTTCGCTTGAAGATGTTTGTAAATTTGGTATGAACAAAGATTGTGGGCTTTTAGTAAACAGCACAAGGGGAATTATCTATGCTTCAAAAGGACGTGACTTCGCTGAAAGAGCACGAGAGGAAGCCCTAATTCTACAGAAAGAAATGGAAGTAGAACTGTTAAAAGCAGGCATTATTTCCTGATTTGACATTTAATAATTCATTCGTAATACTTACCTTTGCAGCATGCCAGAAAAAATTATAATTCTAGACTTCGGGTCTCAATACACACAGTTGATCGCTAGACGTGTCAGAGAACTAAATGTGTATTGTGAGATACACCCGTTCAATAAATTGCCAGATTTTGATGACTCCGTAAAAGGTGTTATCTTTTCAGGAAGTCCTTATTCTGTTAGACAAGAAGATGCACCGCAAATTGATTTTGTCGCTATTCAGGATCGTTTCCCACTTTTAGGAGTTTGTTACGGAGCACAATACATTGCTCAAAAATCAGGTGGTGAAGTGTTACCTTCTGAAATCCGCGAATATGGTCGTGCAAATCTGCAGTTTGTCAATAGTGAGAATGAATTATTGGCAGGAGTACCAACTCAATCGCAGGTATGGATGTCACATGGAGACACTATCAAAGAAGTTCCTGCAAATTTTGATATTATAGCAAGTACGGATAAAGTTCGTGTTGCTGCTTATCAAGTAAAAGGCACCCGTACCTATGGTATACAATTCCACCCGGAAGTAACACATAGTACTGATGGGGCTATTTTATTGAAAAACTTCGTTGTAAACATTTGTGGTTGTGCACAGGATTGGACACCAGACGCATTTGTTGAAACAACAGTATCCTCTTTGAAAGCGCAATTGGGTGACGATCATGTTATCATGGCTTTGTCGGGAGGAGTAGATTCGACGGTAGCAGCAGTATTGTTGCACCAAGCAATCGGAAAAAATTTACATTGTATTTTCGTAGATCATGGTCTGCTTCGTAAAGATGAATACGAGCAGGTGTTGGATTCTTACAAAAATATGGGGCTAAATATTAAAGGAATAAATGCCAAGGATTTATTTTATGGTAGATTAGCTGGGGTTTCTGAACCAGAAGAGAAACGCAAAATCATTGGTAATTCATTTATTGATGTTTTTGATGAAGCTGCAAAAGAAATCCAAAAGGAATTACCTGAAGGAATTGAAGCGAAATGGTTGGGACAAGGAACAATTTACCCAGATATTATCGAGTCGGTTTCAGTGAAAGGACCTTCAGCAACAATCAAATCGCACCATAACGTTGGTGGTTTACCTGATTTCATGAAATTGAAAGTCGTAGAACCACTTAAAACGTTGTTTAAAGATGAAGTGAGAAGAGTAGGAAAAGCTTTAGAAGTGGATCAGGCAATTTTAGGCAGACATCCCTTCCCTGGACCAGGTTTGGCAATTCGTATTTTAGGTGATATTACACCTGAGCGTGTACGTATTGTACAAGAAGCTGATGCGATCTTTATCAATAATCTAAAGGAAGCTGGCTGGTACGATAAAGTATGGCAAGCTGGTACAATTTTCTTGCCAGTGCGTTCTGTAGGCGTAATGGGTGACGAGCGTACTTACGAGCATGTTGTTAGCTTACGTGCAGTTGGTTCTCTTGATGGAATGACTGCGGATTGGATACATTTACCATATGACCTGTTGGCAAAAATTTCAAATGAAATTATCAACCATGTGAAAGGAATAAACAGAGTTGTATATGATATCAGTTCAAAACCGCCCGCTACAATTGAGTGGGAATAAAATATGGGTTGCGGCACTTGTAGCATTATGTCTTGCAAGCTGCACAACCAAAAAAAGCACAGTATTGCGTTCGCCTTCCTCTGGTCAAGGCGAACAGCAAACTGCTGTGACTAAGCCAGCAGTTGACAAAGATAAGACCATTGCCAAAGTGGGGGATATCCAGGATGTCAACGGCCATGCTGTGAAAAATAATCGCATCGCCTTGCTATTACCGTTCGAGTTAAGTGGTATTGCGGGGACGATTACAAAAGAAGATGTGGAGCGTTCTTCCTTGGCTCTTGATTTTTATCAGGGATTTCAGTTGGGCCTTGACAAAATTGCCAAAGAGGGTGCTTTATTTGATCTACAAGTAATTGATTCTCGAGACAATGTTGCCTACAATGCGACTTTAGGGACTTCGGTGAATGTTAAAGATGCCGTACTTGTGGTCGGTCCGGTATATCCTCGTGAGATAAAAAGCTTTGGGCAAACATTTGCAAATAAGAATGTGCTACAAGTTTCTCCGTTGGCGGCGACTATGGCTTCTGAATTTAGCCTACCCAATTTGGTTTCCATCACACCTTCTATTCGTACACACGCAGAAACATTAGCAAAATATGTTGCTGATCAGTACTATACGGGTGATCAGATTCTGGTATATGATGCCGGTGACGATGAAAGCAAGCAGTTTCTAGTCAATTTTGTTAGCGAGATTTCAAAGGCTAATGCACAGGCAAAAGTAAAAACCGTTATGAGCGTCAACGAGCTCAATAATAGCCTTGTGTTGACGGGAACTAATCATGTCATTTCTGGTACGGCCAATAAGAATTTGGTAAAGGGGCTTTTGGATGCTATGGACGAACGCTTTTTGAATCCAGGTAACCAGTTTAAGTTGTATGGACATCCAAATATGGCTAAGCTTTCTTTTGAGAATTTCGAAAATATGGATTTCTATGGACTTACTATTACCTCTTCCAACTTAGTGAATGAGAATGATAGTGATACCCGGAAATTTATTGGAAATTATAAATCGGCTTATAAAGTAGACCCGTCTGAGTTTTCTTATAAAGGTTATGATGCGGCATTGTATTTCGGTCGATTGATTCATAAATATGGCGTGGATTATGTTAGCCGAATGACGCAAGATAAGTTTTCGGGATTGAATAGCGATTATAAATTTGAGTTTTATCCAAAATGGGGCTATGCTAATAGAGCTTTGGGTATAATGGTTTATCACAACAAAAAATTTGAAAGAAAATAATCTTTGAATGGCTGAATTCAGTGAAAGACGTGTTCATCAGCAAATACGTAATTTTGAGCGGGCAATGGATGGTTTTGAAGCTGATCAACCATTTTCGCGTTATTTGACTACTTTTTTTAAGTTGAACAAGCAAATGGGATCTTCTGATCGGAAGTCTACCTCCCGTTTATGTTATAATTATTTTCGTCTGGGAATGGCGGCTTCGCAGTTGTCACAACAGCGTAGATTGGTGCTTGCGGAATTCCTATGTGAACAGGAAAGTCCTTTGGTGGCCCTTTTTGAGCCTTCCTATAGCGATAAACTCCATCTGCCGCTGAAAGACAAAATTGCATTTCTAACGTCTGAGGGTGTTTTTAAACTGAATGACCTCTTTCCTTTTGCGGATTATATTTCTGAAGAGGTTGACTTGGTGCAATTTTTAGAAAGCCAGTTGATCCAGCCCAGCTTATATATTCGGGTGAAACGCGGGAAGACAAAGATCGTGTGTGCTATTTTGGATAACAATCAGATTCCTTATTCCATGATTGGCGATCAGACTATCGCCTTGGATAATGGAACATCCTTGCAGCGATTTGATGTCTTGGATGGGATCATAGAAGTGCAGGATCTGTCTTCGCAGCGCACTTTGGATTATATGGAACCCGCTGAAAGAGAATCCTGGTGGGATGCATGTGCGGCTTCGGGTGGGAAATCACTCTTGTTGATGGATGCTTGTCCATCTGTTAATCTTTTGGTTTCTGATGTTCGCATGAGTATTCTCCGAAATCTCGATGAACGTTTTGACCGTGCCGGAATAAAGCATTACCGAAAAAAAATACTCGATCTTACCAAGGATAGCTTCGCAATTCTTGGGAGCGAACGATTTGACGGGGTGTTATTGGATGCGCCTTGTACTGGATCGGGAACCTGGGGACGTACACCAGAAATGGTTAGACAGTTTCGGGCCGCTAAGATTGCCGAATTCAATGCACTACAAAAGAATATTGCGAGTAATGTGGTGGGGCATGTTAAAGCGGGCAAGCCTTTGATTTATATAACCTGCTCTATTTTTAAAGCAGAAAACGAAGATGTTGTCAATTACATTGTAGATAATTTTGGCTTTGAAATAGAACGTATGGACTATTTGAAAGGTTATGAAGAGAAAGCGGATAGTATGTTTGTGGCGCGATTGATTAAAAAGTAATTTGTATATAATAAAAACAAAAAGGCTATTTTTTCCAATGAAAAAATAGCCTTTTTTTATACATATGGATCGTTTAATATCAGTCACATTTACTTGGAACAACGAGTACAGGGCAGGTAGATTTACGAATGACTGACTCGGATACAGAGCCAGAAATAAAGTGATCAAAGCCCGTTCGTCCATTGGTCCCCATAATAATAAGATCGGCAGACCACTCATGGGATGCGGCCAGAATTTCTTCTTTAATGGATCCGATTCGATTAAAAAGATATACTTCGCCTGCGCCCGTAAATTCGCGGCTTATTTTCTCAAGATATTTTTGTGCATTATCCTGTTCCATTTCCGATACTTCTGGAACGATAATAGGTTGCTGCCCTAATAGCGGGTCCGCACCAAAGCTGGCCGGAGAAGTAGGGGGAACAACAGTGACAAGCGCTATGGAGGCTCCAAATACCGCGGCCATTTCTTTGGCATATAGTATAGCCTTTTCTGAGCATGGTTCGTCGTCAACAGCGACGAGTATCCTTTTGAATTTTGAATTTGTATTCTCCATTTCTACTATAATTAATTTATCTTCGTCATATAATATATAATCACATTTTTGACGATTTTGTTTTGTTTAGCACATGAAATATGGTATTTGTACACTAACTCTCGTTCCGTTACGTTTAGAACAGGCACACCGTAGTGAGATGGTTTCTCAGGTATTGTTTGGGGAACTTTTTGAGATCCTTGATGAACAGGCCGATTGGACATCAATACGTCTGTTGGAAACGGACTATTTAGGCTGGATTCAAAACGGGCAGTTTCAGGAACTAAACGACTTGGATATGCAACATTATCTGACCGGAACACCAGTTATCGTTGGAAGGGAGGGGGGAGTTCTTTTTACTGATACCGCACAATTTCAGCTCTGTCATGGAACCAAACTTTTCCTTGATGCAGGAAATACTGTCAATTTATCTCCATTGGGATTAAACTATCAAGGTAGTATCAATCCGTTTCTCAGAAATCAATTTGAAACTGAGGTGTCACGATTGGCTTTGAGTTATAAAGACACTCCTTATCTATGGGGTGGGCGTTCACAATGGGGGGTCGATTGTTCCGGTTTCTCCCAATTGATTTATAGCTGTTTTGATCTTTCCTTGCCTCGTGATGCTTATCAGCAGGCAGAGATGGGGCAAACTGTGGATTTTGTTTCGGAAATACGGGTAGGGGATTTGGCTTTTTTTGACAATGCCGAAGGAAGGATTACTCATGTAGGAATTATGCTGGATCGCGATACGATTATACATGCCTCAGCGAAAGTCCGTGTTGATCGTATGGATACGGAAGGTATTTTTAATGCTGAACAGAATCGTTATACACACAAACTCCGGATTGTTAAACGGTATAATTGATAAAGGTGGACATATAAAAAAAGGCTATAAGTAATTATAGCCTTTTCTATTGTCAAACGCCTTATTGACTAGAAGTGGAATTGTACACCTAAAGTTGGCGCTAATGAATTTGCGTCTAAACCAAATGTATTTGTTGATCTATCAGCTGTTTTATTATTGTTGTAGTTGTAGTATAAACCTCTAACTTTTAACTCGATACCAACTTTGCTTGTTGGGAAGTATGCCAAACCTGGAGCTAATTCAACACCGTAGTTTTCAAATTTTGATTCCGCTTTTGTGTTATTTGTTTCAACGGTAGTTTTTCCCCAAGACATTGGCACAGATAGTTGTGCAAAAAATCTTAATGGACCATTAGCAGAGTATTTTCTTACGAATGGAGAAACTTGGAACGCATCTCTTTTTGTGCTTAAGTCCGTAACACTCTCATCTTTGCTCCAGTTGTAACCAACTCCAGTACCAATTGCCAAGTTGTCGCTTATGAAGTAACCAACTGTTGGGTTAATGGAGAATGAGTTATTTTTGAAGTCTGTGTCTTTAACTTTAGAAGTTTGGAAGCCAACTTGACCACCAACTATAATTTTTCCTTGTTCAGTTTGAGCTTGTGCTGCTATTGTTAAACCTGCAATGGCAGTCAATGTTAGTAAAACTTTTTTCATGTCTTTTTTATTTAATAGTTTGTTTTAATCTGCCAGTAATTACTTCCTGACTTTTTAAATTTGTTAGTCAAATATCGAAATCTTATTTTGATTTTTTGTCACTGGATTGTCTAGATGTTTTGTCATTATTGTAAATTATAGTGGTTCAATAGATTAAAATTTAAAGTATTTCTATTTTTATCGTTTCTATTTAACAATAATGATATTAAGCTGACTTTTTGTTTTTAATTGTCAATTTCAAGTAAGAAGATAAAAAAAAGCCATTTGTCAACAGCGGACAAATGGCTTTTTTTTGTATTTGAAAGACCGATTTTAATCGAAATATTCTTTGATTCGCTCGAAGAATGATTTTTCACTTTTACCTGGTTGAGGTTTAAAGTTTGGCGATTCTTTCAGTTTGTTCAATAATTCTTTTTCTTCGTTAGACACGGCTTTTGGTGTCCAAATATTAACGTATACAAGTTGGTCCCCTTTGTGATAAGAGTTGACTTCAGGAATACCTTTTCCTTTTAACCTTAAAATTTTACCACCCTGTGTACCGGGCTCAATTTTAATCTTCGCTTTTCCATCTATTGTAGGGACTTCAACGCTAGTGCCTAAGGTAGCATCTACGAAATTAATGTATAGATCATAGATTACATTTAGCCCGTCACGTTTTAGACTTTCGTGTGGTACTTCTTCGATCAGGATAATTAAATCTCCTGGAACACCACCACGCGGAGCAGCATTCCCTTTTCCACTCATGGAAAGTTGCATGCCTTCACTTACCCCTGCAGGAATATTGATTGCGATTGTTTCCTCACCGCGTTCGAGTCCTTCACCTCTACAAGTTGTACATTTTGCTGTAATTTCAACGCCTTCGCCATTACAAGTAGGGCAAGTGCTTGTTGTTTGCATTTGTCCTAAGATGGTATTTGTTACCCTTCTAACAGATCCGGATCCCCCACAGGTTTTACAGGTATGGAAAGAAGATTTATCTTTAGCACCAGATCCGTCACAAGAATGACAGACCACTTGTTTGTTTACCTTTACCTTTTTCTCGACGCCTTTGGCAATTTCTTCGAGTGTTAATTTAACTTTTATGCGTAAGTTGCTTCCACGAGCTACCCGACGGCCACCACGCTGGCCACCACCGCCGCCAAAGAAACTTTCAAATGGATGTCCTCCACCAAAGATATCACCAAATTGGCTGAATATGTCTTCCATATTCATGCCACCGCCACCGCCAAAGCCACCACTTGCCGAATTACCGGCATGGCCAAATTGGTCATAACGTTGACGTTTTTGTGGATTGCTCAAGATATCGTATGCCTCAGCAGCTTCCTTAAACTGTTCCTCAGCTTCATGATCACCAGGATTTTTATCCGGATGGTATTTTATCGCCAATTTGCGATATGCTGATTTAATCTCCTTCTCGTCCGCTGATCGCGAGACACCAAGTATATCGTAATAATCTCTTTTTGACATCGTCTTAATATTATTGACCTATAACTACCTTTGCGTGACGGATCACTTTGTCACCTAAGTAGTACCCCTTTTCGATCACGTCCACTACTTTATTCTTTAATTCTGCTGTGGGTGCAGGAATTGCTGTGATAGCTTCTTGTAATTCAGGATCGAAGGCTTGGCCTGTAGCTTCCATTTCCTTTAACCCCAATTGCGATAACGTTTGTCTGAATTTGTTGTTAACAATATCCATTCCTGTTTTTACAGATTCAACATCTGTCGCTGTTTCCATGGCTGTTAACGCTCTGTCAAAATCATCTAGTGTAGGTAATAGCTTACTAATGACATCTTTTCCCGCTGATTGAATCAATTCAACACGTTCTTTACTTGTACGTTTTCTATAATTGTCAAATTCAGCAGAAAGACGAATGTATTTATCCTTTGCCTCTGCCAATTCTGCAGCCAATTTCTCTTCAGTAGACAGTTCTTCTGCTATATTATCAGCAGGCTGTTCTTGTTGTTCAGAAGAATTTGTTTCTACTGGATCTTGACCTTCATCGTAATAATTATCTTGCTCATTCATATCTTCAATGCTAAAATTAGATTCAAAAATTTACTCTATGCTTCGTTTGTCAAAGTTTTTGCCAAACAATAAAATTCCGACAGCTTGTCAGATTTTATTAAAAAAGCCTAACAATTTGTCGGAATCTCAATTTCTATATGTCAGTTTTCCGTCTAGATACTGACATTGTCCTGTAATACTCCATCGGCGGTTTTGATGATGCGGGATGGCATATTACGGATAATGGTATAATCGTGTGTTGCCATTAAAATAGCTGTTCCCGAATTGGCAATGTCACGTAATAATAAGACGATTTCTTCTGATGTAGCAGGATCCAAGTTACCGGTAGGCTCATCTGCCAGAATGATTTCGGGGTTATTTAGTAATGCGCGGGCAATTACAATACGCTGTTGCTCACCGCCAGAAAGTTCATGCGGCATTTTCTTGAGTTTGGAACGAAGCCCAACTTTTTCCAGTACATCCAATATCCGGCTATCGATCATTTTCTTATCTTTCCAGCCTGTTGCTTTCAGTGCAAATTCGAGGTTTTTCTCGATGCTTCTATCGGATAAAAGATGAAAATCCTGAAATACAATACCCAATTTTCTACGCAGGTAGGGAACATCATTTTCGTGCAGCTTTTTAAGATCAAAGCCCGCAATCATTCCCTCACCATTGCCGATGTATAAATCGCCGTAAATGATTTTTAGTAAACTACTTTTTCCACTACCGGACTGGCCGATAAGATAAATAAACTCTCCTTTACCAATGTTTAAATTGACATTGGACAATACCAAATGTTTTTGTTGGAAGATATCAACGTTTTTTAATGTAATTACTTTATTTTCAATCATAGAAGCTAAAATTCTAATTTTTTAATTTGCCCAAAAGGCATTTCTTTAACCAGTTGCATGATATATTCTGCCTTTTCTCCTAATCCAATCTTATCGAGTGATTTATCTGGGCGGTCGACTCTAAAATATGCCAGCAAGGTGAAGGCATCATCTCTTAATTGAACATAATCAGGGATTTTGGCGACACCTTTTACTTTAATGATATACATGATTTCAAAGTTAGTATTTTTAATGCAATTTATTTACTATGAATTTAAAGGAAGCTTATTGGTTTGCGAATAAAAAATCCAGTGTATTCACGCCATCAGCAAAATCATCTAAAGCAGGGCATTGGCTTTCTCCAAAATGAAATACCGGCGACGGCACATTTAATGCTATTTCTGATACAATACATTGGATATTTTCTTGGGCTAGTTTGAGTTTATTTTCAACTTCAGCCAGTGTTTCGTATGTTTCGTAATAAACCACAGCAAGGGGAGAAGCCGTGCGCTCATCTTCTTTGAGCAATAAAAAACCATTATCAAAATGCTTGTCGCCATTGATCAGATAGATGGATTTGTTGTAATCGTAATTGTTATTGTATTTAAAATGCTCTGTCACGCTGTTAAAAGCAGCGATACCTTCAAAGAAGTGTGCTATTGGGTAATCTTTTGGAATAAATAGCTTTGATACAGAGCGACAGCCCAACCCAAAATAATCAAAGATATCGTGTCCCAGTGATTCCAACTGGTTGGGAGATTCTTGGCCACCGATAACGGCAATACTATTTCTATTGCGACGAATAATATGTGGTTTGGTGCCAAAATAATAATCAAAGTAACGGGAGCTATTGTTAGACCCTGTTGCAATAACCAGATCGAAATCTTTTAGTATGTCAACAATTTCAAAGGCATCATTAAAGTATGGGTCAATTTGTTTAAGAAGGTTGAGCACATAGCTTGTCAATCCTGCATCGTCCGATGAGACTTTGATTTTTGCTGTAAAGCCGCTGATCAGTACCGATAGGATATCATGAAAGCCAACCAATGGAATATTGCCGGCCAGAATTAAACCTACAATTTTCGTTGAATGAAGATCTGGATAAGGCGCCAACCAGTGATTCAGCTTTTCTATTGTCAAATTGGCAGCAATAGCTTGAATGGCGCGTTCAACATTTTGAGGGGTATACCAGGGGTTTTTATGTTGGGCGAATTGAATGATTTGAATCAAATCTTCAGGGCGCTTTTGCAGCTGTTCGCCTAATTTTACAAATGCATTTATTCGTTGTTGCTTTGTCAAAATATTAAAATTTTAAAAGATGAATACACAAATTTGTATTATATTTGTGCTGTTAACATTAATCAACGTGAATCAACTAGCCTTATTGTTCAATCAGACTTTGTTTCATATTGATAATGCAAAAATAGTTTATTTATCATAATTGTGAGGTTATAAATGGCGATTAAAATTACAGACGAATGCATTAACTGTGGTGCTTGTGAACCGGAATGCCCAAATAATGCAATATACGATGCTGGTGTAACTTGGAAATTCTCAGATGGGACTGCTTTGGATGGGGTTATCGATTTTGGCGATGGTGTTACACTAGATGCCAACGAGTCTCAAGAAGCAATCTCTAATGAAGTCTATTATATTGTTTCAGATAAATGTACAGAATGTGTAGGTTTCCACGATGAGCCTCAATGTGCAGCGGTTTGCCCTGTGGATTGTTGTGTGGATGACGAAGATGTACGTGAATCGAACGATGAGCTATTAGCGAAAAAAGCTTGGTTACACGCGGAATAAATTTAGTACTCCGTTAAAATATAAGGCAGGATAAGAAATTTTCCTGCCTTTTTTGTGTCTTTCTATTTTGGCGAAATCGATATTTTGTTGCGAAACTTGGCTATTTGGAATAATAATATTTGCAAAAGCATAGTATTTTTTTATTTTTGTTCTTTTGACCATTAAAATCTTTTAAATGTTAAAAACCAAAATAGGGTTGATTACCCTGATCACAGTTACATTAGCTTGTATCATTGCTGTATTATACGAATTTGATGTTGTAGGCTTTTCGCATGAATTTCTAATGGCTGTCCGTTGGATAGTTGCTACCGTTTTGGTTGTAAATGCGCTCTTTAAGAAAAATTTGACCACCTGGATTTTAACCTGTATGATTATGGGGATATTTGTCGGGTTGGATTTTCCAAATCTAGCGATTTCCCTGCAACCTTTGAGTAAAGGTTTTATCAAGTTAGTCAAGACGATTGTGGGCCCAATTCTCTTTGCTACGCTTGTTTATGGAATTGCAGGCCATTCTGATTTGAAACAGGTGGGACGTATGGCATGGAAATCTATGCTTTATTTCTTTTGCGCAACAACATGTGCTATTTTTATTGGTTTAGGTGCGATAAACCTGACTCGGGCAGGAGTGGGCGTTGATGTTGCACATATGCCACATGAAGAACTTCCTGTACCGAAAGAAAGTATGGATGAGCATATCCTCAAAACACTTCCGGACCATGTACATCCTGTATACAAGTTCACTTCTTTTATACGCGACTTGTTCCCTGAAAATATCGTCAAATCTGTTGCTGATAATCAAGTTTTACAGATTGTTGTATTTTCAATTTTGTTTGGGATTGGATTGGCAATGGTAGATGAGAAAAAGCGTAAACCCTTGGTTGATTTTACCGAGAGTATGTCTGAAACGATGTTTAAGTTTACGAATATGATTATGTACTTTGCGCCTATTGGGGTTGGTGCCGCTATGGCCTACACGGTGGGGCATCTCGGTGTCGATATTCTAAAGAATCTTTTCATGCTTTTGGCGACGCTGTATTTTGCTTTGGTGTGCTTTTTATGTCTGGTTCTTCTTCCGGTAGCACTTTATCTAAAAATACCTGTGAAACGTTTTATTAATGCGATTAAGGAACCTGTTTCGATTGCATTTGCCACTACAAGTTCAGATGCGGCATTACCGAAAGCAATGAGCGCGATGGAGAAATTTGGTGTACCACGTAAGATTGTTTCGTTTGTAATTCCGACAGGATATAGTTTTAACTTGGATGGTACTTCACTTTATTTATCATTGGCGGCGATCTTTGTCGCTCAGGCGGCTGGTATCCATTTGTCGTTTGGACATCAATTAATGATTGCATTTACATTGATGATCACCTCTAAAGGTGTTGCTGCTGTACCAAGGGCTTCATTAATTATTTTGATTGCGACAGCGGATCAATTTGGTTTACCAACATTTGTCATTGCTGCAATTTTAGGTATCGATGAACTCATGGATATGGCGCGTACCTCTGTCAATGTAATCGGAAATTGTTTGGCAACCGTTGTTGTTGCGAAATGGGAAGGCGAGTTTGATGAAGAAGCTCCTTACCGCGAAGATACTGAAGAGGCGATCTAATAGAAATAACTAACGAATATTCGTTGAAGAGAGCAGTCTTGACATTCCGTTAAGACTGCTTTTTTATTGTCTTTAGCTCATGTTGATGATTTTGCTGCGCCTATTTATTATATTTAGCGCTGTAAATACCGTTCTTTAAACCAAATAGAACTTTAAACCAAATCCGTACAGGGAAATGAGACGATCTATATTTTATTTTTTTTGTATAATGATTACGATCAATATGGCATTTGCTCAAACAAAGACGACTGCTGTCGATCGTGATTCATCCGCTTATATTGAAACCCAGGATGGGGTCAAACTTTTTGCGAAGTCTGCTGGAAATGGTCCGGTTTGTATTTTCGTACATGGAGGACCAGGTGCCTGGAGTAAATCATTTGAAGAGATGGGAGGTCGTGGTCTTGAAAAGCGGCTAAGGATGGTGTATTTGGATCAACGAGGTTGTGGAAGGTCCGAGGTGTCTACTAGTGGAAATTATTCGTTAGATCGCATGGTTGAAGACATTGAAGCTATTCGTCATGCCCTAGGGGTAGAAAGAATCTATCTATTGGCACATTCCTTTGGTGGGGTAATCGCTGTAAATTATGCGAAAAAATATCCAGATCATTTGTTTGGTTTAATGTTGGCAAATTCGACTTTGGACCTCAATAGTTCATTGGAAGATCAGATAGGGTATGTTAACCAATTAATCCAGAGTAACTTCGAGGTTGCAGCCAGGGATTCCATCTTAACAACTTTTTCATTGGCGAGGCGAGCACTTTCAGCGAAAGACTTGAGCTATAAAATGCTCTCTGACGATAAGAAAACGGTCGATAAACTAGATCATATCGATGAGAGTCCTGATCGAACTTATGATTTTGGGAAACATGTGTGGGATTATAAAATTTATTGCGAAGATTTTAGGCCAGAAACAAAAGAGATTAAAGTGCCAGTTTTGGTCATTGCGGGTAAAAAGGATTATGCTATTGGGGTGAATCACTACCGAAAGTTTCAATTTCCGCACCAAAGAACTGTGCTCATCGAAGGTGGGCATGTCTTGTATTACGAGCAAAATAAAGCCTTTGTTGATGCAATATTTTCTTTTATAAAATAAAGAGCTGCTTGCAAGCTGTTGTTGACGATCTGGTATCCTTTACAATAGCTTGCAAGCGAAATATGTTATATCAACGTCCGTCAACGTAGTACCATAAATCACCTTGTTTTTTGAAAGTAGACTTTTCATGGTGAATTTGAACTTCCATCTGTGGATCCAGGTAATGTGCTTCAAACTCGACTGTGTGGAATGTAGATTTAAGGATAGAGAGTTGCATCCATTTATTCTCCTGCGCCCATTGTCCGATTGCCTGTTTATTTTGGAACCGTCGTGTTGAGGGATGAAACGTATCGTATAGGAAATCGATCTGTTGTGCTACAAAGGCGCTATAACGTGCGCGCATCAATGCCTCTGCTGTGGTTGCTTTGGCATGGAAACGATGAATTTGCTGGCAGCATTCCCCATAGGTATTGCCAGAGCCACAAGGGCATAATTGACCTGATTCTATCACTTGAATGTTTAAAATTTTACCAGCCTTTAATAGCGCCATTTTTGAAGACTTTTTTTGCTGTCGCTTCTACTTCCGGTGACTGATACGCCTGAATAAACTGTTGTACCTTCTCATCGTTTTTATTATCTGAGCGGGCAACAATCAGATTAACATAAGGCGATTCTTTATCTTCTGTGAATAAGCCTTGTTTTTCGGGATCCAACCCAGCTTGAGAGGCGAAACTATTGTTGATGATAGCAATTGTAACCTGAGGATCATCTAGGACGCGAGGTAACTGTGGGGCTTCCATCTCTATGATTTTAACCTGTTTAGGATTGCTGACAATATCTGTTACTTTAGGTTGGATACCTACATTTTCTTTTAGACCGATAATTCCCTCGCGTTGGAGAAGCAAAAGAGAGCGTCCACCATTGGTAGGGTCATTTGGAATGGCAATAACGGCTCCAGGTTGTAATTCTGTGATTGTTTTTATTTTCTTTGAATAGGCAACAATGGGGAATACAAACGTGTTTCCGACAATGGTTAATTTCGTGAAACCGCGTTGTTTGGATTGCTCTTGTAGATAGGGCTGATGCTGAAATACGTTTACATCGATATCACCCTGATTTAAGGCTTCATTAGGTACGACATAGTCGTTGAAAGCCACTAACTCAACATCAAGATTGAACTTTTCTTTTGCAACTTTCTTAGCCGTCTCCGCAAGCTCCTTTTCTGGGCCGGACACAACACCGACTTTGAGGATATTCTCTTTCTTTTCTCTGTTATTGCATGCTACAATCGATACGAGACTGAAGGCTAAGATTGCAAATGCATAGTTCAATTTTTTCATATGATATAATTTATGTTAACGATGGTTTACTTTTTTTGAGATGTAATCTCCTGTATATTGTAACAGGAATACTATTAAAATTAATAAAATTAGAACAGAATTCATGATAAAAGTATCATATCCGACATAACCATACTGATAGCCAATCTGTCCAAGTCCACCAGCACCTACAGCACCGCCCATTGCGGAGTAACCAACAAGTGTTATCAAGGTAATTGTCGCATTGTTTACTAGTGACGGGAGAGCCTCCGGAAGCAAAACTTTGAAAATTACCTGTTGTGCATTTGCACCCATTGCTCTTGAGGCTTCAATCAGGCCATTTGGAATTTCCAGAAGACTATTTTCCACAAGTCTTGCTATAAATGGGGCCGCGCCTATACTCAAGGGGACCAATGCTGCGGCCATACCGATTGATGTTCCGACAACGTTGCGTGTAAACGGAATCATCCATACGATAAGTATGATAAAGGGGATAGACCTAAACACATTCACCAGCAATGAAACAAGTTGGTGCATGGCTTTGTTTTCGAGCAGTTGATGTTTTCGGGTCAAAAAAAGGTATATTCCGAGTGGGAGACCTAAGATAAAACCAAAGAAGCCTGATAAGAAAGTCATGGTTAGGGTTTCTAAAGTACCCGATAGCAGAAGATTAAATACCTGATCAGACATAGCCTAATATTTTAGTTTGTGAATGCTTTTCTTTTAAGAAAGATAGACTACGCGTTACGTTTTCTTTTTCACCCGATAGTTCGGCCAATATAACACCAAATTTCATTTCGCCAATATAGTCTAATTGAGCGGTAATGATATTTGTCTTGACTTGATATTGTTGTTCCAAATGTTGTATAAATGGGATGGATTCTTCATTTGAAGTTAGATAGATCTCTACGAGTGGGTTTCCAGCGCTTTTTAAGCGTTCCTGAAAACTTAGTGGAATTTCAACTTCAAGTGAAGACTGAATAAAGTTTTTAGTTGTTGTTTCCTGAGGATTGGCGAATATTGATTCTACCGGGCCGGTTTCAATTAATTCTCCGTGGTCTAATACGGCAACCTGATCGCAAATACTTTTTATAACATCCATCTCATGAGTAATCAACAATATCGTAAGGTCAAGCTGCTTATTGATTTTTTTTAGCAGTTTGAGGATGGATTTTGTAGTTGCGGGGTCTAGGGCACTTGTGGCCTCATCGCAAAGTAGAATGTAAGGATCATTGGCTAATGCACGCGCGATAGCAACACGTTGTTTTTGGCCTCCGGAGAGATTTGCAGGGTACACGTCGGCTTTATCTTCCAACCCGACTAAACGCAATAGTTCCAACACTTTTTGGCTGATAAATTCTTTCGATTTACCTTCAAGTTCTAGCGGGAAGGATATATTTCCATACACTGTTCGTGATGATAGTAAGTTGAAGTGCTGGAAAATCATACCAATTTTTCTTCTTTTCAACATCAGACCAGTGGAAGATAGCGACATCAAGTCGTCATTTTCTATAATTACTTGACCACTGTCTGGTCTTTCCAAAAGGTTGACGCAACGGATCAAAGTACTTTTCCCGGCTCCGGAAGCGCCTATTACACCAAAAATTTCACCTTTTTCAATAGACAGTGAGATGTCTTTTAAGGCATCAATACGTACCGCTTTTACCTCAAAAGATTTGGATATGTTGTTTAGTTGAATCATTGACCCTGTAGGGATTTAGCAATTTTAGTTGGACAAATGGATGATGTTGATATAAATGTACACAAATGCCAGGGATAAAATAAAATGAAGTGAAAGAAAATGGGTTCTTTCAGACGGAAAAAGAATGAAAGAACCCAGATATATGTTTTTTACAACGCTTGATAAGCCGAAATCACTTGTTTTGCAGATCCTAGTCCATCGATGCCATATTCGATGATATCGCCATCTTTCAGGAATCTTTGTGGGGATTTGCCCATGCCAGATCCTGCAGGTGATCCTGTGGAAATGATGTCGCCTGGAAGTAAGCTCATAAAATGGCTTAAATAAGAAATCAATTTGGGCACACCATAGATAAAATCACTTGTATTGCCATCTTGCATAAGCTCACCATTGAGTTTAAGCCATATTTTTAAATTATCAATATCTGTGAATTCATCTTTGGTTGCTATAAATGGGCCAATAGGAGCGAAAGTATCACATCCTTTACCTTTATCCCAGGTTCCGCCACGCTCGATCTGAAATTCACGCTCTGTAACGTCATTGTGTAACACATAGCCAAACACATGGTCCAAAGCTTCTTCTTCAGTAACATAAGAAGCTTTTTTCCCAATTACAATGGCAAATTCGGTTTCCCAATCAGATTTTACAGAGAACTTCGGAAGGGTGATTCCATCAAAAGGGCCATTGAATGCAGATACAGATTTCATAAATACAATAGGCTCTGAAGCTTGTTGCAATTTGGTTTCTTTGACGTGATCATCGAAATTAAGCCCTACACAAAGTATTTTGGACGGAGCTTCCAATGGTGTACCGATACGCTCGTTTTCGGCTATCTCTTTAAGCGTGTCGCCTTTTTCATTTATATATGTTTGAAGTCTTTCTAAATTTGCAATATCCGCAAAGAAATCGCGGTTGTATTGAAAATTTCCCTCTGAAACATCATATTTCTTTTCGTTTAAAATGACTCCCGCTTTTTCGGAGCCCTTTGCGCCATATCTAAAAATCTTCATAAGCCGCAAATATACGGATTTTGTCCCAAAAAGGGCAGAAATTAACGCGAATTAACAATTAATCAATATGTAAATTATCTATACAATTATTGTCCAAAAGGGGATATTTAAAAGGGAATTTTTCATGTACTATCTTTTTGTTGCTTACCCAGGTACCATTGAGCACCATTTCCTGCCCTTTTTTTCCAAGCATAAATTTAATCAAAAATGACGGGACGGGTAGGGGAATATAGAATGGACCGTATTTACGTTTGGCTATTCTTTTTGCAAACTCCGCGAGGGGAAGCGGTTCGGATGAACAGGCATTATAAATTCCGGCTATGGTATCATTTTGTATGCCAAAGAGCAGCATCCGACAGAGATCATCCATATGGATCCAACTGAGTATCTGTTTTCCAGAGCCTAATACCGGAATTGACCGAAAGGGTAGGAAACGGTTAATTTCCTTGAGTAAGCCTTGATCCTTGCTGATAACTACTCCAAAACGGAAGACAATGAGTCTTTTTCCCAATGTTTCGATAGGTTTCACGCTTCCTTCCCAGAGGTTACATACCCAGGAGAGAAAATTTCCACCTTGTGGATCTCCTTCTTCAAAAGGTTTTTTTTGGTACTGATCGTCTGTTCCATACCAACCTATAGCGGAGGCCGATATGACTGCTTTTACTTGATTCGGTATTTGTTTTAGACTTTGATAGAGCAGTTGCCCGCTTTCTACCCTGCTGGCAATAATTTCTTGTTGATATGATTTTGTCCAGCGTTTCGAATTGAGGTTTGCACCCGCCAAGTTGATGATATAGTCGGCTTCCTGAATTGATTTGACATCAATCTCCTGTTTACTGGGATCCCAATGTACGTAACGGACATTGTTTTGTATGGGATGAGACTTCGGATTTCTGGTAAAAATAATAACTTCATAGAAATTGGCAACCAATAGCTTTGTTAAATGAAGGCCTATAGCTCCAGCACCACCTGTAATAATTACTTTTTCCATGAATTGAACCTTGTTTTATAATATACGCGTGTTATCATTTAAGCGAACCAATTTCTGTTGATACTAAATATACTATTTTGGTTTATAAAAATCGACCATTGCGGCAGCAATTACAAAAAAAGGTTTATCTCGTGGGGAGATAAACCTTTTAAGAGTCGATTAAACGACGTTATTTGTTAAAGCGTTTGGATTGTGCTGCCACATGTTAGCATCTGTGCGCCGTAGTATGGATTTTTGATTTCTTTATGACGGCTTAACCAAGTCGCACCTTTGCCTTTGTTGAACATTGGACACTTTTGGTAATAAACAGAAGAAGACGGTTTCGAGTTTTTGGACAAACTATAGATATCTTCTGACAATAGCGCGAAGGCTTCTCGTTGTTTACTGATATCCTTTGCCTGTTGTAGGCTCTTCACTGTCGCTTTGAGTGATGTTGTTTTGGTTTTCCAGACCTCCTGTTCCGCTTTCGTTAGATCAGCAGTTTGTATTTTAGCGATTGCATCGGCAAGATCGTTTGCTAGGCCCGCAGCTTGTTTACTATCCGCAGCTACAAGTGCATCTTTAAGCAGAAAGTATTGGTCATAGATCTTTTGAAAATTGCTTGCGTTGCTGATGTCATCTACTGAAGCTACCGGCTCAATGCTTGCGTCTTGTGGGCTATCTGAAGCTGGAGGAGCTAAATTTCTTTCGTATTGGCAGCAAGCATGTAGTTTAGCATAAGTATCTTCCGCGGCAAGGTATTTTTCATTGTCATAGCCTGCTCCTGCGATACTTTTCAATACAGCATCTAAGGAAGTTTTCTTTGCGTCATAGGCTATTGTTGCTGTTTGGTTGTCTTCGTTCCATTCAACTTTAGCCTGAGCGGAAGCTCCTGCATTTTCTATTGTTTTTTTACACATACCGCAGTTTCCAGCGATTTTAACAGTGGTGTTCACGGTGTTGTTTTGTGCATAGTTTGTCAAAGAGGATAGTATTAAAGCCCCTGTTATAATATAATGTTTGATTTTCATATGATTGGATGAAAGAATAAATAAAAATAAGTAATCAAAAATGATTGATAAATGATCAATGTATGGATTGTATGGATTAACTTATTTTTGGCGGGACCCAAGGACAAAAATATCCCTCAGAAATAAATGTTGGCGCTATGGGTTTATAATTTTTTTTGATTGCTATACCGCAAAGTTCATGACCTTGTTCAAGGGGGTTGGAAATTGCCAAAAATGTACCACTATACGTGCATTGACAATTGCAATTTTTACAAGGTTTGTGATGTTTACAGAAAGCTTTTTTTTGGGAAGATTTAAATTTTGAACAACAATGGTCCTTTTTGTCAGTGGTAGCATTACCTTGTGTGTGACTACTGTGTGCATTCATTTTATGGCAGGCGAAAGCTTCGGGTGCACTTAAAAGGAAACCGAAGGTTAAAAATAGTAGTATAAGTCGCTTAAGTGCCATATCAGCTCAAATATAGTTGTTTTGGGTAGAATCTGCTTCCACTTTTAACTTTTTTTGGCATTATGGACTTTTTTATACGCTCCATGTTATTTGAGTTTGGGAGGATCAGATAACATGGAGCGACGTTTGGAATTCTTTTTTCTGAAAGTAAAGAAATACTTAAAACTTAAAACCAGAAAAAAAGCCGGGCTTTTTCCAGGTACGTTTATATTCATCAGCTAAAGGAGAATGATCCGAATAGGCGAGCACTTCATCAAGCAAATTGTGTGCTTTTTTCAGATTCCCTGTTTTATAGTTTGCATATGCCTCTGCTAATTTAACCGATTCGACATCATCGTCGTAGCCCCAATCGCATTGCTGATAAATACCGTTGAAAACATTGACGTATTTATTTACTTCATTTATATCTCCATTTTCGGCGAAAAGTTCAATTCCAAATTTTAACCAAAGGACATAATCATTAGGCTCCATGACTGACTGTACCCAGTTGTCATACGTTTGGAATGTTTCTATACCCGTGCTAAATTCCGTAAGATAGTAATGGCTTTTAACAATGAGATAGAGCGTCTTTGCTTTATCGAAATTATCGATGATAAATTCCCGTTTATTTTTAAGGTATTTCCGCGCAGCGAGGTTCATGGACTTGTAATTGCTCTTTTCATTATATAGCTGCATCAACACATATTGAGGCTGTGCTTCATGTGGGTACCGTTGTGCCATATTTTCGTAATAGGAGACACGTTGCTCAAAATTATCCGGCTCGATTATCTGATAGATAATATGTTCTATCCCATTTTTTGACGCTTCAAAGTCACGATAATGATAATCATCTAAATTGGGATGATCAATATAGAATTTGTAAATAAACTCGAGGAGCTGTTGGGCCCGGGATTGAATATTCGCTGATCGACCTAGTTGGTATTCAACATCGATTTGATGCATAAGCATGCGGTAACAAGGAGGAAATACAACAGACTCCATATCTTCAGCTTCTTCATCTTCTTCGGAGGTAAATTCTTGCTGCTCAAGGGTGGCTTCCAACGAAATCTGATAGGTGTCAAAGTACTGTTGAAGCACCTCCTCCAGACGTACGTAATCTTCCAATGCTGACAAGGTATCGGCTCGGGTGAAATGAAGTTCTTCAAAGTCGGAATAGCTTAATCCTTCGGTGGCGATAGCATAGGAGGTTTCTAGTTCACCAGCTTCTTTATACGCTAATGCTAGATTATTACAATTCATGGCCCGGTTGTGGGAGCCGCCAAAGTAGTCACTTTCGTACTTATTTTGTTCAAAATACTCCTTGAAAGCGTCGTAGGCTTGACGATAAAGTTCAAGGACGAGCAATTGTAGTGCAGATTGATCAACTGTGGTTAAGTTGTCCTGGGCGTGAATAAAATCAGATAGCGCGACAGCTTCATTATAACATTCACGGGGAAGGTCATGGAAAGTGGGAACCTGATCGTAAACTGTTCCATTGGCTTTAAGGGTACATTCGATCATACGTCGCCAGGATGTTGCATTCCAATTCCGTTCACCTACCTTGGCCAGATATGGAATAGCCGCAGCATACTGTCCCTCGTCATAGAGATAGGCTGCCGCAAAATGGTAACCGACATAAGAATCAGGATAGGCATCGACCAATTTGAGTGCATGGAGATAATAATAGTCAAGCGGGATTCCGATTTCTTCTGAGTAATTGCGCTCAATGATAAGCTGATAGTAAAAGACCTCAGGGTGTTCATACCCCTCGGCAATCAATTCGTCAAATCGAGTATGCCATTTGACCAACTCCTGATGGATATGCACGGCTGAGTTTTCCCCTTTGATAAGCTTAAGTAAAATCTGCAGTGCTAGGTCGATTGCTTTATTTTCGTAAGCAATTTCAGCGAGATCCACATAATTCATTTCATTGCTGCTGATGAAATGCTTAAAATCCGCTTCCATTAACGCTAAAATATTGGACTCATTGATCTGTTTGGTACGGTCAAGCAGGTATATTTTCTTTATCCAAAAGATGGAAAAATTATGATCCAAGGTTTCCCGTTCATCCTTGAATGTTTCTTTAACGAAATCAATGCTCGCCTCCAAAACTGGAAGCATCGCTGTATCGTCCTGGAGCCCTTCGTAGATATTGGTTAAATAGTTGTGCCCATATCCGGACATATTGGGGGAAGCGATTAGTTTTTTTGCGTATTCGATGAATAGACCTTTATTGCCTTCAGTAATATGGAATTTTGGGCGACCAATTTGTGCTAATGTCGCTTGATTGTCCAAAACATAATTCAGTATATGATATAGGGTCGTTTCATTATCAGGTTCGATGGCCAATGCTTTTTGAAAATAGGGGATCATTTTTTCCTGAATAACATCGAAAATAGCTTCGTGGCCTTCATAGAATGCCTGATCATGATAGGCGATCGCAAGGTGTGTCCAAAGCGTAACATCTTGATCGTTTTGTCGCAGTTGGTTTTCTCCTTCAATGATAAATAAGTCTAGTTGTCCGCTGTAGAACAAATCATATATATTCTTTTCTTCCATTTATTGATTTTTATATGTATCGAGTATGTTAGAATCTTTGAAAAATACTATTTAGCCGTGGGAAGCTTTTCAAAGCTAGTACCGTTCCATAGAAATTCTTCACTCTTTTTTATAATCTTGAAATTCGGATTTTCTGCATTGTCGTCAATAGCTTCTCCCTCTTCAATGTATTTATAGATAATCTGATTATTTTTTCCGTGTTCGGAAGGGAAAAGAATCTTTTCATCGTAATAGAACACACCAGCATCACTCACCGAATACCGGCTAGGAAGATCAACCAACCGCTGTCCCGTCCAGGCCACATAGTTGTACTCAGAAGGTATGCCACAGGCTTCCCCCAGAAATTCGATGCGGATGATTTGTCGGACATTTTGAAGGCCCATTGCCGGCAGCAATTTACTCTGAGAGAAGGTTTGTTCTGAATAGGCGAAAGGGAAGGTGTGTTCAGCTAGAAAATTTCCTTTTGCGTCGAGAAGTTTTACCACTGTTGAAAAATGATCCTGTTCCTGTTCGTTGATACTTTTGGTAAAACGTTCAAAACCGTAAATATATTGCGAACCGTCCGAAGCGGTTTGTTTTCCGAGCGCTAATAGTCCGAGCCAAATAAAACCATTTTTTTTACTGTTACCGTCGGAATAACTTATCTCATACCAAGGAGCATAAAAATTTTTCAGTGTATTTCCTTTGAAAGGCACACTGGTGATCGTAACAACATTTCCTACCGATAAAGAATCTACGATTGCTGCCTTAAGACTAGGTTGAGCACGCACATAAGCTTTTGTGGCAAAAACAGTTGCCGATTGACCCTTTTGTATGTTCCATAAGTTGAAATTATCGTCAAATTTTAAATTTTCCTGTGCCTTCGAGCAAAATGGTCCGATGACCAAGATGATTAAATAGCATACCATTAGTTTTCTCATTTTTCACTCTCCTTTCCTGCAAAAATAGCCGAATTGGTCCATAACCCTTATCACTGGTTTCAGGTATTTTTTGTAGAGTGTTCCAGAAGAAGAAAGGAGGCATAAGATATTTTCTTTACCAAAAAACGTTTACCAGCTAAACATTTTATAAGCATTGGAATTTAGATTCGAGCAAAGAATGGGTTTCAATAATCTATTGGATGTTGATTTTATGTGGACCGATTTCCTAAAAGTACAAGACAATACGATAATCATACCATTTGCGTCATTGTTTAATATTGAAATTTGTCGAGTCAATAAAAACAATAGTATGAATCAGGTATCAAAATTTGGAATTTTTGCTTTGCTACTGAGCAGCAGTTTAACAATTATGGTTGGAACTGTTATAGCGCCGTCGTTAAAAGAAATTTCAGTCCATTTAGGATTTGAAGAAAATCCAGGTTTGTTGATTACGTTGCCTTCGCTCGGCGTAGTAATTTTTGCACCCTTCGTTGGGAAATTGATTGACCGAAAGGGACCATATCTGATGATTAGATGGGGTTTGATACCTTATGCTTTACTTGGGCTGTTGGGGGGGCTTCTTACCAACCCTTATTTGGTTGTGATAGATCGTATTCTTTTAGGTGTTGCTACGGCGTCAATACAGGCCGCTGGAACAGGTTTAATTGCACTATTATTCATTGGTGACGACCGACTGAAAATGATAGCCTGGCAAGGTATGTCCATCGAATTGGGTGGGGTCGTATTTTTGAGTTTTGGCGGTCTTTTGGGGGCCTTTTGTTGGAAATATCCTTTTTTAATTTATCTAATGGGGTTGGTATGTGCATTATTAATTTCCATAAGTGTCAAGAGGAACGCTGATACTTTACGCAAAAAAGTGGTTGCTGTTGAGTCAACAGAGAGAACTAAAATCAGTAGACATTTATTGATAATAATTTTGTCTGCTGCGTTTGCCATGATGCTATTTTTTGTGGCATTTGTTTGTCTTCCATTATTTCTTCCATCTTCGTTTCACTACAGTGAGGCTGAAACGGGATACTTCATGGCTTTTATTTCGATTGTGGCCGTTATAGCAGCGAGCCAGATGCCTCGCGTCACCAGGTATTTATCAAAAGACTTTACGTTGTCAATGGGATTTTTTGCATTTGCCATTGGGCTTACTATTTTATTTCTTACCACATCCAACATCACCTTATTCATAGGGGCGGTAGCGATGGGCACAGGTTTTGGCTTTACTGTTCCATTGCTAAATCATATGACCGTCGAAGAAAGCAGCAGTAGTAATCTAGGGCGGTACCTAAGCTATTATTCCATGGCGATTTTTGGCGGACAGTTCCTTTCATCCTTTATCACGGAACTGAATTATGAAATGAGAACAACCTTCTTAATCGCTGCTGTTTTGGCTTGTGCAATTTCGGTGGCTTTATATATCATCGCAAGCATCAATAGAATACATGTATTTAATAATAATTTATAACGACTAAAATAGAATAACATGAGAATTGAAGAAGCAAATGAGCTCTTAGAGCCTGGGTATCTACCGTTTGAAGCAGGGTGGAAACGGTACGAAGACGGTTTACTTGTTGTTGCAGCAAGGTCTTCACTGGCCAATATAAACGGCGAAATGATTGAATGGTGGTTTTCCTATATTCAGGATACGCAACAGTATTTACTGTGGCATAAAGAAGACCATGTTTATAGTGACTGGATCGGTGAGAGGGGGACTGGAAAGTATATTGGGGGAACCCATATTGCCCACGAAAGATTGGGTGGAAATGAAATTCATAAATTGAAGATTAATTTTTTAGATCCCTCAAATATTTTGGATATAAGTAGATTTCCAGAACAGCGTGTAACCGCTATTCACGCGAGATTGGGTATAGATGGCCAAGAGGGCTATGCCGCCAAAATGGTACACTTTATTCGGGATACTGCCTATGGCTGTGAAATGATAAGTCGTTTTTGGTTGGGTTATTTTGAAGGTAATGATCTAGCAAATGATTTGGAGACACGGCTTAAAATCTATCCCGATCATGTAGGTGCACGACTATGTAAACATTGTCACGAGGAAATGAGTAATTTTACAATTTTTCTTCCCGAGCTTTACGAAAAAGAGACTGGTAAAATATATACTTCAAAATAAAAAAGATTGACTAAATTAAATTAAAAATCACATGAGAGTCAGCCACCAGATTGATCCGCTCAAAATGATATATTTTGAATTGGAATGTCGCCCGGAGAGCTATCTAAAAAATGAAGATAGAAACTCGTTTTTCGAAATTATCTGTCAATATAACAATATCGGTGATCCTGATTCTCATGTTGATATTTATCTGATTCCACTTTATCGTATGGAAGAGTTAAGCAATTTGAATACTGGATATCTTCTCGCTTTCAAACGAGATTATTTGGACGAAGATGACAAAGAATATGCTTTGGATGTTTTCAATCTCTTCAATATGCAAGGACAATATACACATTTGATCGTCAAGCCTCGGGATGCTGATATTCTTGCGAAGGTTGTGAATTTAATAGAAGAGGAATACAATAACCCCGAAGGTACTTATCTTATCTTGAAAGCTCTCATAAAAGTTTATTTGTTGAATCTAATCCGTTTAAATCAAGAATATTTTTTAGAACAGGATGTGAATCAAAAACGAATTTATCAGTTTATAGTCCTGTTGGATCAATATTATATGGAGCAGCGCACTACTGAATTCTATGCGAAGGAAATAGGTATTACGACAAAACGCTTAAACCAGATTTTAAAGATTAAAATGAATAGGTCAATTTCGCAGTTAATTCATGAACGATTAGTTTTAGAAGCAAAAAGAATGCTGATCACGAGTGAAAAAACCATAAAGGAAATCGCTTTTGAGCTTAATTTTGAAGATCCGGCCTACTTTAGCCGTTTTTTTAAGAAGAAAACCCAAGTTTCACCGGAGACATTCAAATTGCATCATGCAAATTTTAGAAAATAAACCTGTAATTTTTTGTAGGTTAGTAGAAGTGAAAGAGAGCTATTTTATATATCGACAGTGCAATTACGACAAGTAAATGTTTGAACAATTCAGAAATAAATTCCAACTTGATGACGATAAATGGAACGAATATATAGATTGCTTCCATCGCATTGAAGTTCCTGCCAAAACCATACTTTTGAAGGAAGGAGAAGTTTCCAAAAAAATGTTTCTGATTGAAAAGGGGGGGATTCGTGCGTGGTTCAATAATAATGGTAAAGATATCACTTCTCAATTTTTCTTTGAAAATGAAACGGTGGGTTCTATTGAAAGCTTCCGAAAAAATATTCCAAGTCAGACCACTATAGAAACCATTGAACCAAGCATTTTATGGTGGATACACAAAACCGACCTAAACAGGATAATTGAAGAAATTAAAGAAATTCCACAGTTACGGGATATGCTTATAGATAAAATTTTTGAGCGGACATTCGATTATATGAAATATTTTTTCTCAATGGTCAAGAATACGCCGCAGGAACGCTACATCAATTTGCTAAAAGAAAGACCCGAAATTATAAAACGTGTCCCGCAACATTATATCGCTTCTTATCTTGGGATTTCTACGGTCCATTTAAGTCGTTTAAAAAGTGTATTGGCAAAAAAACGGATTTAATAACAAATGTTATCAACTGCTGAAATATCGGTTTTTAATTTTGCTGCATAAAATTATATAAAATGAAAGCAGCAGTAGTATTGAAAAAAGGCGAAATGCCAAAATATGTAGTAGACTTTGCAGAGCCAATAGTGCAAAATGAAAATGAATTATTGATTTTGGTGAAAGCATCTGCCGTGAAAAACCTGGACAAAATGCAGGCAAGTGGAAAACATTATTCCTCGCAAAACGAAGTGTTTACAGCAAAAGTGGTCGGTGGAGATGGTGTTGGGGTACTTGCAGATGGTACACGTGTTTATGGAATTGGCGTTGGCGGAATGATTGCCGAAAAAGCGATTGTTGAAAAAAACCGTATGGTAAGGCTACCCGTAAGTATTGATGATGCAACAGCAGCAGCTTTACCAAATGCAGTGATGGGCTCAGCTTTGGCATTACGTTTCAGAGCGGGTTTGCAAAAAGGGGAAACCGTACTTATTAACGGTGCGACAGGTGTTACCGGCAAAATTGCTGTGCAAATTGCCAAACATTACGGTGCGAAAAAGGTGATAGTGACAGGGAGAAACGAACAGTCTTTAAACGAATTATTATCATTAGGTGCAGATGAGATCATTTCGTTGAAACAAGACGATGAAGCGTTTATTACACGACTAAAAATCTTACAGCAGCAAAATCCAATTGACGTGGTTATTGATTACCTGTGGGGAAAAAGTGCAGAACTGATTTTATCGGCATTAAAAGGCAATGGGGGATTTTCGCACCATACGCGATATGTTACTGTTGGCGGAATGATGAGCGATTCAATTACATTGTCATCTTCCATTTTACGCAGTACAGCTATTCAGCTTTCCGGTTCGGGCTTAGGAACCTGGACGCCAGAAGAATTAAAACTATTGATTACAGAAATACTTCCCGAAATGTTTCAGCTTGCTGCTGACGGAAAATTAAAAATTGAAACGGTAAATATTCCACTTAAAAACATTGAAAAAGCTTGGGAAATGGGCATCGATGGAGGCAAACGTTTAGTTGTTTTAATCTAAAAAATACAGTCGCTAACTATTGATTTTGGCCTTTGAGTGTTTAATTTTTTATGTTGTCTTTACCACCAAAGTTGACTGATAAGCTCGTTTGATGGTAAAGACAACAGTTGATTGAAATATATGGTAATCTATCTCGGTTTTCTATAATTGTTTACTGTGTCGCTCCAATCACCACAGGCCATAAGGGGTTCTGAATGAGTAAACGGCCCTTGCTTTTATTGATTTCATCTTGAGGAACAGGATACCAATAATACTCTTTTACCCACCGCCGGTTTTCTATGGATGTCCGTTTGTAGAAAGAATCGGGGTCACCTAAAGGTTTTACTATTGTGGTATTCTGACCGTAAGTTTGTTGTACATTGTCAAAACCGTTCATATTCATTCCGGTCATACGTGTCATATCACCATCAACTCCACCTTTGTCTGGTTGATTTGCACTTACAGGGTCACAGATCATCCAACGGCGCATGTCAAACCAGCGCTGTCCTTCGCCTAATAATTCAACATGTCTTTCCTGAACAATCGCTTTAAACTGTCCGGCTTTATTACCGATAACACCGGTTTTAATACCGCTTGCTTCCATTTCTGCATAGCCCGGTATCCCAGCGCGTTGCCTTACTTTGTCTATATATTCGATAATTTTTGGATCGTTGGGATTAATTTCGTTGAGGACTTCGGCGTAATACAAGTAGAAATCGGCTAAACGGAACAAAATAGAAGGTCGTGCCCAGGAAGTGTAAACGGTGAATGGAGTACCCGGTGCACCGGCGACGTTAATGGAACTAATTCCTTGTGCGATACGTCTGTTTTTAAATTTATATAGTAAATACCCTGCTCTTGGCCAATTCTCGCCACCGGCGATTCCCGAAGGTTTGCCGCGACCGTACCATTGATAGTATATACCATTTGGATTATTATGCTCATTTGCATGAATATGCCAACTTTTTCCATTGTAGCCCACTGTAGCATAAAACCGCGGCTCCCGGTTGGCATACATATTGAAAATGTTTTGATCCGCATGATTATTGACATGGGTCGGGTTATTGACTGTCGTGAATCCATTTTCTTTGTAATTCGATCCGGCATCATAAATCGTTTTGCCATTGCTCATAAAAAATGCGTCTACAGACTCCTGTGAGATGCCTACGTTAGCAAAATTAGTGGGGCTTGCATAGAGATCTACTGGATTAGAGCGGCGCTCCTGATTATTGGGATTGCTATAATCGTTGTATCCCGTTGCCCAAATAATTTCATCATTGTACTTTTGAAATAGTTGATAAATAGATTCATTGGGATTGATCTCCTGCACGCCGGGGTTAGCGGGGTCGGCCGGATAATACTCGATATGTAATTTGTGACTGAGACCGTGCGCATAGTCCAAAAATTCTTCTAAACGTTGTTTTGCGGTTTGTATCTTTTGTGGATTATAGTCTGGGAATAAACGGCTCCCATCGGGATTGACAATGGCTAAGCTTTCGGTAAATCCACCGTTAAAAAGCTTGGAAGAAGCATATACCCAGAGCTTAGCGCGCAATGCACGTGCTGCTACAAGTGTAGGGCGTACCATACTGCCCGTATCATATTGATTTGCACTGACATTACTTTTGATGGTGGCAGGTAGATTCCCTGTATTGATCAACTCTGCCAGTAGGCCGTCGATGTAGTTGATCACATCATCCATCGGGGCACGGGCATAGTCGAGATTCTGATCTTCTGGATCCGCCAGATCGGTTATTAATGGTACAGGACCATACAGTTCCAGCAGGGTAAAATAGGAATAAGCGACAAAAAAGCGCGCTTCGTCCTTCATGCGATCTACTTCACCCTGAGGCAATGCATTATTGCCTGAACCCGAGATCGCATGTGCACGTTGGATAAAAATTAATGCCTGACGGATTTGCATATATTGAGTCGCCCAACGGTGATAACCAGCATTACCAGCGGTATAACCCGATACCATCAGATTGCGGGCAAAGTTAGCGACAATCTCCCCGGAAATTGCGGACCAAGGATTGCTCATTCTGTCGGCAGAGGATGAGTTTTTGGAATATTCAATGATACAGTTAAAGATATTTCCGTGCCAACGTCTAGTGTATGCGGCATTTTCAAATACTCCTTCAATCGTCAGATTGTCGGCAAGTTCAGAGGAGACATCCAGGTATTTCTTGCAGGACGTAGATAATGTAGTCGTTGCTATTGCGAGACAGATAAGAGCCTTATTAAATATTTTCATCGTATTAAACAAATTAAAAAGTAACGTTTAAACCAAAGGTCCATGTTGAGCTGATCGGATAACGCGAACCCGAGCGTTCAGTGACCTCTGGATCCCAAAATTTAACTTTATCCCAGGTGTGTAGATTTTCGCCCTGCACATACAAACGGACGGTATTCAGATGCATTTTTTTGACAAATTCTGATTTTAGTGTATAGCCCAATTCGATGTTTTTGAGACGGAGGTACGACGCGTCACGGTACCACCAGGTGCTGTTGCGTGTATTATTACCATTGTTGGCTGTGCTCAATCTAGGAAACAGTACGTTTTGGTTATAAGGGTCGGCAAATGTCCATCGGTCCATCGCCTCTTCGCGCAACGCAGCGTCGTTGACCGAACGTGCGAACGGAAAAAAGTTTTCTGTTTTTCCCAACAGATTTGTTGAAAAGCGACCAGCTCCCTGGAAAAATACACCAATATTCAATCCATGCCATTCTGCATTAAGTCCAAAGCCATACACTATTCCAGGTGTAATGTTGGAAGAAAATAGACTGTTGTACGTTTGATCATAGTTGTTAATCAAACCGTCTCCGTTCAGGTCCTTATATCGGATGTCTCCGGGAGCAACCGCAAAACCAGGGTTTGCGAGGCCCGATTTAAGCTGGTACGTTTGCGCTCCATTTGCTGGGTTGACCGTAATGTCGAAATCATCCGGAGTATATAAGCCATCGGCAATATATATAAAGGGTTTGCCGATGCTTTGGCCTGTGTAGGCTTGATAGGTATAAGACGGTGGAATTTCATCAAACTCAACGACTTTATTTTTGGTATAAGTATAGTTTAGTCGGGCGCTCAAGGTAACTTCATTGACCTTTTGTGTCCCGGTTATATTCATATCGAGTCCGCGATTGTTTGTGCGTCCAAAATTCTGCATCGGAGCAACCTGCAAACCTGCAGATGTTGGCAATGTACGACGGCGCATCAGAATATCAAAACGTTCATTGTAGAAGAAATCTATGGTCGCATCGATCCGGTTTTTGAATAAGCCAATATCAATTCCTGTATTAAATTTGTTTTCCTCCTCCCACTTAAGTGTTGGGGTGGCATAGTCGCTCTCCACGATACCAGCACCGGGACTTCCTGAACCCTGCCCGTCGCCAACACCAGCACCGCCAGTCCAGGAAAAGTTATAACCCGCCGCTCCTTCATTCAGTTTTTCTCGGTAGGGGAAGCGCGAAAGATCATTCGCTAACACATCGTTTCCCGTTTTACCATACGATACCCGAAATTTCAATTTACTGACGATTTGCTCCAAAGGCTCCCAAAATTTTTCGTGGCTTACCCACCAAGCACCTCCTATGGAAGGAAATAGACCCCAACGATTGCCCATGGCGAAGTTCTCACTTCCAGTCATTCCCATACTCGCTTCAAGTAGGTAACGACCATCATAACCATAGGTACCACGGGCAACAATAGACTGTTTACGGTAAGGAAGCATTTCAAGACCATTGCCTCGATTTTGGTATTGTTTTTCCTTTTGGTTATAGAGGACTAATCCCGATACATCATGCTTCGCAAATTTATGTTTGTAATCCAGGGCTGTTTCCAGATAGATATTACGTTCACCCGAACTTCCTGCTGCTGCGGGATTGGAAAGTGCCGCACCACCACGAATCTGGCTAAAGACGAGATTCCCGTTTGCATCCCTTGAATTGGCATAATAGGATCTAGCCTCTTTAGTGCGGTTGGTACGACCCTGTGAGAGGTTGTCGAAACCAACTGCTCCACGCCAGGATAATCCTTGAGTAATCACATCCAGCGCTTGTGTCAGGTTGATTTTGGACTGTAGGGTCACTTCTTGATTTCGGCTATAACCCATGTTGTTCAGTAAGTTGTAGGGGTTGGCTCGCTCCCCGGTTCCAACTGATCCTGCCGAGTAGACTGGATGTTCGGCAAAAGTACCATCTGAATAGACCATTGGAAACAGATAGCGTGGCGCCAAGGTAATAATGCTCCATAGATTATCCGCTGTTTGTATCGGTGCATTTTGTTTAACAAAGAAACCTGCTAGATCGACCGACATTTTTGTTGTCGAAGTCAAGTCCATGTCTATATTGGATCGTAGATTGAAGCGTTCGTATTTTAGATTCGCATTGTAATTTTCGACCGTATGTGAATTGTAAAGACCGTCTTCCGTATAGTAGGCTCCTGAGGTGAAAAAGCGGACACGATCACCACCGCCACGAAAATTTATGGTATATCTTGAAACATTCGTGTTTGGTTTTAGAAGATCCAGCCAATTGGTATTTGGATATAAGTCCGGGTCGGCTCCTGTTAGGTATTTTTCTAGCGTTTTATCGTCGTAAGTTGGTAACCAGCCCGAGGTTGGATTTCCTTTTTCGTTCCAGGTTGCTTCATTATACAAGCTTAGGGTTCGATACGAATCCAGTGAACTGGGCAAACGTAGTGGCTTACGGATGGCATGCTGTAAATCGGTGGAGATAACTGTCTTTTGTGGCATACCCCGTTTTGTGGTAATCAGTACCACGCCATTGGCACCCTCGGCTCCATATACTGCTGTAGCTGAAGCATCTTTAAGCACGGAGAACGTCTCGATATCTTCTACGGGTATATTGCTCATATCGGATTTACTGCGCGGTACACCATCAATAATAATCAGTGGGCTAGTACCACCTGCAAAAGAGCTTACCCCACGGATCCAAAAATTGGAGTCATCGTATCCTGGTTCTCCCGAAGGCTGTATTGCAACAATGCCCGGAACCTGCCCGGCAATGGAGTTAGATAGCGAACGTCCGGTAACCGCGAGATCCTTAGCAGTGATGGTGCTGATCGAGGCCACCAGACTTTCTTTTTTTTGTTTACCAAAGCCTACGACGACAACCTCGTCCAAATTGGATGCACTCTCTGTCAAGCGGATGTTGACCGTGTTTTCTTCAGGTTTTAAGATATGTTCTTCTGTAATATACCCTACATAAGTAAATACAAGGGTATTTCCAGGTGAAGCCTGTATGCTATATTGTCCTGAGGTATTGGTATTTGTTTTTGCTGTTTGGTTTTTGACAGAAACAGTGACACCCGAGACCGGATTTCCTTTACTATCGGTGATAAGACCCGATACTTTTACCTGTTGTGCGAATAAGCCAAAAGGGGCGCAAAGTAGGGAGAGTGATAGCAGATTTCGGTGCATAAAGCGGGTGCTAGTTGCAAATATTGTTTTTTCGCTCATCTTCATAATTTTGTGATCTTCATTATTCTAGGGTGATGGTTACTGCGGCAGGAGATACCTTGGTATCTAAAGTGAATACATAGGTTCGGTTGGCTCCCAAAGTCCGGTTACTGACGGTTGAAATAATAGGTGCATCCTTACTCACGTTACCGGTAGAAGTTTTTAACTCAAAACGTGTTGTACCACCTGCAGATGTGGGCTGTCCAGGACTGCCGTAAAGATTTTGCACTAAATTGAGTGCAAAGTAGTTGTCGAATGACCGGCTGTTTTGATAGAAGGAAATACCAACAGTACTTCCTGAAACATTGCTCAGAAATAGATTTTGACCAGCAATTAGTTTAATTTGATAGACACCATTTCCAAGCGGTGCCATGGCGACATTTTTTTGGGGGTTCCATAGGGATGGATTTGCTGCCATGGACGGAATACCAAAACGTTCTTTGGGAGCGGAGCCATCTGAATCACCGATACCACCATTTACCCATACTCCACCTGTTTTGCGGACCGGATCAAAATTGGCAAGCGCGTCACCCGCCATCGGTTCGATCTTAAAATATTTCAGTGCTTGATCGGCTGTTATGCGATACTTACCATCAATGGCCCGGAATTTATACGTGCCGTCGCCATTGTTTGAAAGAAAACTTGGATTGATCCACCAGTTAGCAATATCAACTATCCCATCTAATCCAATAAGTTGATTTTGTTTAAATTCTGCTTCGATGACAGCGATGTTATTCGCAAAATTCGGAAATTCAATACCACCAAAGTAAGGTTTAAGGAAGGGAGCAGCTTCGAAACTACGGGTATCGAAGGACACGGTAAATGTACTGCCTGGCGCCCGGACGATTTGAAAAGGAATAGAATCCTTGTTGGTGGCATATGCGCTAATAGTTGCACCTCCAAATAAAAAGCTATTCCCATTTTTTCCGTAGGGGGGAGCCTCAATTAAAGCGTTGAGTTTTGTATTGGGAAAAGCTTCAGTAACGGCATATTTGTACGGTTCTCCGGGTACGGGTTCCATCTTGTAGTCACCATAGGCTGTTTTGAGGGTCAAATAGGGGAATTTAGGGCGTGTTATCTGGATGGGAACCATGATAGTAGTGTAGTTAAAATTCTTGTTTTTAACCATAATCTGTATTTCAGCTGGACCATCAGCGATATCTTTAATAAAGGGTACCAGCAATTTACTATGATAGATACCAGCTTTATTGGCCGGAATAATACCTTCGGCAATCCGTTCGTCGTTTCGAAAAAAAGTCGTCTTGATCGTATTCAACGGGTATGCACCATCAACTGTAATATCCACTGGGATACTGTCGCCCATGTAGGCGACCTCGACCGTTTGGTATGAAGCAATGCTTGGCGTGTCAATTTGGATGTCTTCTTTGCAGGCGTATACCGCGGACGACATCCCTAGTAGTAGGAAAAGTTTTGTTTTTCTTCTCATGACATGTGTTAATAAATTGGTTGTTTTATTCAGTTTATCTTAGGTTATCATATAAGCTGTAGTAACAGCCTTCTCCAGGATGTTATGGTTCCTTAATTCTCATATGGATGTTGTAGGTTTGCGTTTATAAATTGGCTATTTATATTTCAGGGGACAGTGCTGTTGACCTGAAAATATTTTGCAACGGTTATGGTACAAAACTAATGGTCTCGAAAATGAAATGGAGATGAACTAAAACAAAAGTGAGATTTTCTTGTTGTTGTTATTTATCTAATGTTTTGTTTTTTAGGCTGTTGTGTTTTGTTTGATTTGAAAAAGAAGTAGTGATTAGTGAGGTTTGACCTTTAAATAAAAACAGTTTAGATTATATTCTAATACCTGGATTTGTTGTTGGTCGTAGCTAAAAATAAATGCTGCGATCTACTTTTTTTTGATTTCATTTAATATTTAAACTGTTTGTAGTAAGTTGGTTATGTTTAATTTTTAAGACTGGTTTTCTCATTTTTTCTTAGGTCTATATGTTGAAGGTCCCTGAAATGATAAATTTGTCTGCAACGGATTGATTTAAACTTTTGTGTCAATCAATACTATCAATTTTAAACCTCGATAAAACTAAAAAATGAAACAACGCAATTGCCGTTTACTGTCATTACTGATTTCGTGCTTATGTTATTCTTTTGTGCAAGCGTCACCAGGACGTGCTAAGGAACAAGTTGAATTGTATGTGACCACACAGGATAAAAAACAAGATTTGAAGAACATACGCATCAATGCAAGGGTACAAAAAGATGTCGCTACCACCATTGTGCTAGATCCACAGGTCCGTTTTCAGCAAATGGATGGTTTTGGAGCGGCAATAACGGGATCTACCTGTTATAATTTGATGCAGATGCAGAAAAAAGATCGTCAGCGTTTTCTAAACGAAACTTTTAACCCCCGAAAAGGTTTTGGTCATAGCTATATCCGGATCTCCATTGGCTGTTCGGACTTTTCGCTCAGTGAATATACCTGTTGTGATGAGGAAGGTTTGGAGCATTTTGCTTTACAGAATGAAGAAGTGCATTATGTTTTACCGGTGTTGAAAGAAATTTTAAAGATCAATCCCGATATCAAAATTCTTGGATCTCCATGGACGAGCCCCCGTTGGATGAAGGTTAACAACCTCGTTGATCTGCTTCCATTTAACTCCTGGACTAGTGGTCAGTTAAATCCCCGTTATTATACAGATTATGCAAAGTATTTTGTTAAGTGGATTCGTGCATTTGAGGAAAATGGGGTGAAGATATATGCAATAACGCCGCAAAATGAACCGCTTAATCGAAAAAATTCAGCGTCTCTGTTTATGGGTTGGATGGAACAGCGGGATTTTGTGAAAAGCTTGGGAGCGGAGATAGCATCGGATGGTCTCCAAACAAAAATATATGCGTTTGATCATAACTATAATTACGATAACATGAAAGATCAACAGGGGTATCCTTTACATATTTATGCAGATACCCTTGCTTCGAAATATCTTGCCGGTGCGGCATATCATAATTATGGGGGTAAAAGAGAGGAGCTGTTGCGCATACATGCTGCCCGTCCTGATAAAGGGCTTCTATTTACCGAAACCTCCATCGGCACCTGGAATAAGGGACAGGATTTTGCTTTGCGTCTGATCGAAGATATGGAAGAGGTAGGTTTGGGGACGGTAAATAATTGGTGTAGCGGAGTTATGGTTTGGAATCTGATGCTGGATTCGGACAGGGGACCATGGAGAGAAGGAGGATGCAAAACCTGTTATGGCGCGGTAGATATTGACCGTAAAAACTATAAATCAATTTCCAGAAACTCTCATTACTATGTCATAAGTCACCTCTCCGCTGTTGTGAAACCGGGAGCGACACGTATTGGGACGAAGGCTGTAGCGGCAGATGGACTTATATACGCGGGGTTTCAGAACAGTGATGGTACGATGGCTCTGGTGCTGTTAAATAAAACAGCAATGGAAAAAATCATTACCATTTCGGATCAAAGAACACAATTTACCTATACGGTACCACCTAAATCAGTCGTTTCCTATCGTTGGGACTAACACGCTCATAAAACTAGTAGATATGATAATACGAATATACACGACAGCACTTTTTCTTTTCGTCATGAACTTTGGGCTGTCTGCACAATGGCTGTGGAATAAAAAACGAATGAACTTCGTAAAAGATCGTCTAGAGACCGCAGCTTATAACCCGGCTTATAAGAAATTGCTACAGCAAGCGGAGGAGGCCATGTTGAGGCCAGTGTATTCCGTTATACACAAAGAAGCGATTGCACCGAGTGGAGATAAACACGATTATGTAAGCCTGAGCAGGTACTGGTGGCCTAATCCAGCTACAGCAAATGGATTGCCCTACGTGAATAAAGATGGTCAGTCCAATCCGGAGTTAGGTAAATATGACCGCGAGGTGTTGGGCAATATGTGTGCTGACCTGAATACGCTTTGTCTTGCTTTTTTTTATAGCGCTGATGAAAAGTATGCTCAAAAAGCTGTACTGTTACTACGGACCTGGTTTTTAGATAGCGATACGCGCATGAACCCTAATTTGGACTACGCTCAATTTATTCCGGGTAGAGACGACTCTAAAGGCCGACCGGAGGGACTGATTGACAGTTATTCGTTTGTGGAAATGCTAAGTAGTATACAGCTGCTGAAAACATCCTCAAGCTATAGCACACAGGATGATAAGAGCCTAAAACAATGGTTTAGCGAATTTGCACATTGGATGCAGGAAAGCAAACAGGGTGTAGCAGAAAGAAACGCTAAAAACAACCATGCTACTGCTTATGACGCTCAGCTAATGACCTATCTGTTGTTCTCTGGAGATGAGCAAGCAGGACAAAAAATGATTGCAGATTTCCCTAAAAAGAGAATTTTTGCCCAGATTGAACCCGATGGAAAACAGCCAAATGAGCTGTGGCGCACCTTGTCTTACCATTATTCGCAATACAATCTGACTCATATGTTGGATGTATGTGAAACCGCAAGGACATTGCGTATTGATTTGCTTGGCAGAAGCTCCAGTGATGGACGGTCAATTCTAAAAGGGGTGGAATACCTAACCACATTTTTGGGAAAAAGTGTAGCAAGCTGGCCTTACAAGCAGATTAGCGGCTGGGAGGCCAAGCAACAGGATATATGCCGTGATCTGATTCGGATTTTAGCGCTCGATCCCAGCCAGAAACAAAACCGGGTTTTATACCGACGTTATGCCAAGGAAGATAAGACTGATCGCTTGCGACTTCTGTATGGGGCAGACGATTTGATAAATTAAAATAAGCAGCTTTTGATCTTGGGACGCAAGTATTTAAAATCTAAAAATACAAGGCGCATATAGACAGAATTAGTGGGAATGAACCGATTATTTTCGGTTTTGAATAGAAGAGATGATAAATACAATCGATAGAATTTAGTAAAATTGCTATATTTAATCATTCAATCCAACCTATAAACACCTCAAATATGTTTTTCATTGAAATGCAAAACATACGGCATAGCCATGGCTGGATGATTTTAGTAACCAATTTATATGAAAATAAACCTATTGACTGCCGTATTGTGTATCGTAACCAGTTCTGTTGTCCATGCGCAAAGTGGAATAGATTCGCTATTGCAAGTGCTGGATCGTAAAATTCAGGATAAAGATCTGTTTTTTAAGCAAAAAGAAGATCGGATACTTGGTTTGAAAGCACAGCGTAATGCGTTAATAAAAAGCTCAGACAAAGGTTATCACTTTAACTTTGCCCTGTTTAATGAATATAGAAACTATGTGTCGGATTCGGCTATTCACTATCTGAATATGAACAGAACTATCGCTTTAGAACTGAAAGACGAATATAAGTGGCATGAATCTACAATAGCTCTGGCAAATCTTTTTGTGGGGTTGGGGATGCATATGGAGGCCGCTGATCTATTGGGGAGTATACAATCGGCCACGCTGGAAAATGATCTAAGATTGCCTTATGCAATTGCCTATCGGGAGCTTTATCTTGGAATGGGTAAATATACGCAGCATACACAGGCTAGAAATAGCTATTGGACCCAGGCAAACCGTTTTAACGATATGGTACGCAATTTGGCACCGGCAATGTCGGAAGAGCATTTACGGATCGTAGAAAAGAAGTTTCGCCTGCAAAAGCAATATGTGGATGCCCTAAAAGTGAACGATGAACGCCTCAGACTCACGTCGCCCAACCAACTTGGTTATGCATTAGTTACATTCCATCGTTCATTGATTTACCGAGAGCAGGGAGACGTAGAAAATGAAAAAAAATATCTAGCGCTTTCCGCGCTTTCGGATATACAGCTTGCGATCAGAGATAATGCCTCTATCTCGGTTTTGGCCAATATTTTAATGCAGGAGGATGATATCAATAGGGCTTACCATTACATCTGTTTTTCATTGGACAATATTAAAGCTTACAATACCCGGATTCGCAGCTCGGAGATTCTCAATATTCAAGCCATTATTGATCGGGAATATCAGCGAAAAAACGAACAGAAAAGTCAGCAGCTAAAAGGACTGCTGCTGCTTGTTTCCATTTTGTCTGTAATGCTGGTGATTTCTGTTCTGTATGTGTACAAACAGTTGAAGAAAGGACGAGCCTATGCGAATAAGCTGGCTGATGCAAATCAGGAACTGGCGAGCTTTAACAGTAAACTGCATGATATGAATCAGGAACTGGCCAGCCGTAACCTCGAGGTAGCGGAAGCAAATCATCTCAAAGAAAAATATATTGCCTATTTTCTGGGCGAGTGTTCAATCTATATAACCAAGTTAGATAACTATCGGAAGATGGTCAACAAGAAAATGCAAGAAAGACAATACGAAGAGCTCGCCCGGATGACACGTGACAACTCGTTGAAAGATGAAGAATTGAAGGAATTGTTTGCAAATTTTGATAAGATGTTCATTAATCTATTCCCTGATTTTGTTGATCAGGTAAATTCGTTGTTGTCCAAAGAAGAACAAATTGTTTTGAAGAAAGGTGAAGTGCTGAATACGGAGTTGCGCATTTTTGCTTTGATTCGTTTGGGTATTGTAGATAGCCTGGAGATAGCCAACTTTTTTGGATATTCTATTAATACGATCTATAATTATCGGACAAAGATGAAGAATAGATCGCGTGTATCAAGGGAAGATTTTGAAGGACGCGTGAAGGAGATCGGAGCATTTACATAAAAATTAGAACGATTTCTTAAATAAATAACAAGGCGAAAAATGAGCATTAATTATAAAGATGGAATATGAACATTAACTATATTTTTTATGTATTCCTGTTTCTGTGTTTAACAAATACAGGATATGCGCAGTTTAGGGTTACAGAAGCAACGAATTGGGATCGCTATCCGGCGGAGGTTCAAAAGCCGGGTTTTGGTCTCCATAAAAGCCAACGTGTGCAGATGGACGATTCAAGCGAGCTTGAGGACGTATTACTTTTCGCGTCAGACAATGGCCACTATCCTTATTTTGATCTTTTCAAATGTTATTACGTGATCATTGGCTATTATTCAAAGGACGTAAAGTATATCTCCGAAGTTACCGTTTCTGATCAGCGTGAACTGCTCCTAGAGGACCGGAACAACGACGGAAAATTTGAATTGTACAGGCGCTATATGAAAGATGGTAAATTTTCCGTGGATAAAAATGGGAATAATTTAAAGACAGAATGGCGATTTGATCGCGTAGAATATAAAAATAATGAAAAATAATATGAAAGTGTTGCTACTGATTCTCACCCTTCTTTCAGGCTGGACAACACTGATGGGGCAACAAAAACATAAAGCACTTATTGTCACGGGGCAAGATGGGGCGCACTGGTGGAAGGGTAGTACCGATGCCATAGAAAAAATACTTGAAAACAGTGGCCTTTTTGATGTGGATGTCGCCGTAAGTCCACCATACGGTCAGGATATTTCTACTTTTCGTCCGCACTTTCGTGATTATAGCTTGATTATTTCCAATTACGGGGGGACGACCTGGAGTCAAGAAACCCGACAGGATCTGGAGCAGTATATGGCCAATGGGGGAGCTCTTGTCGTCATTCATTCAGCCATTGTACCCATGGCCGACTGGCCCGAATACAACAAGATGACAGCACTGGGTGCTTGGGATGGTAGAGATGAGACGGTAGGTCCCTATGTCTATTTTAAAAACAATAGAATCGTCTACGATTACAGCCCCGGTCCCGCAGGACATCATGGATTACAGCATCCTTTTGATGTGACCCATAAGGCAACAGATCATCCTATTCTAAAGGGGCTGCCTACTGTCTGGAGTCATTTCAAAGACGAACTTTATACATACCTGCGCGGTCCTGCTGAACATATGGAAGTATTGGCAACGACCATAGACGACACACGTCCACAAGGGCTAGGTCGTGAAGAACCACTGATGTGGACTGTCAACTATGGAAAGGGAAGAGTATTTGTGACGGTAATGGGACATGTGGGCAATGACCCTGAACTGCGCTATGCCATGGAATGCACGGGCTTTCAGGTTACTTTGCTGCGAGGATGTGAATGGGCCGTAACGGGCAAGGTGACGCAGGCTATTCCAAAAGATTTTCCCTCCAAAGGCGTACAGACGTTTAGAAAAGAATTCAAAACCCCTTTCAATGCAAAATAAAGGTATGAATAAGCTACAATTACTCTTCTTTGGGATGGTCTCTTGCGCTATGGTAACCAGAGCTGTGGCTCAGACACCCAAACTCACTTCAGACCTGAAGTTGAATGAAGCAATTTGGCAGAGCGGAATTCTGCACCGTCCGCTACCATTGGATACAACATTGTCTTTAGAAAATCTGGGCATGAAAAAGAAAGTTTTGCGAGCATATCAACCCAAAGGAATCACCGAGTTTGCCCATTGGCGCCAACAGGGGGTTGGCAAAATTTTCTTCGCGAAGAAGGAGGGGCCGTTAGGTGCCGGGACTATAAAATTGCAGGTTCCGACAGTTCGCAAAGAATGGGCTCCTGGAGCGCCTGCGGATGGAGACTATGCGAACTATGGTGGTGCATCTGCCGTATTTGACCTGGCAGGAGAAAATTGGGAAAAATACAATCGTATTGTTTTTCGTATCTATCCGGACTGTGAAGGCGGCCGAAATATTCATCTCAACCTACATTATTACAATGATGGCAAACAGAAAATTCCAGATGAATATTTTCGGGAGGGCACCCACGAAATAAATCTGGTCAACAGGACATGGAATACCTGTTTTTTGGAGATCGGTGACTTACCGAGGGATCGTATAACAGGTATCGCATTTGGGGTACCCGGCTTTGGAAAAGATCGGGTCAGTGGGGATTCGTTAAATTTTTATATCGATGGGATTGAATTACAGGAAGTCGAAAAACCTGAACGGATGCTGGGCTGGGAACCCGTCGAGGGACGCATTATCTATTCATCCACTGGGTATGATCTTCAGGGACAAAAGACCGCGATTTTGAAGCATAACAAAGCAGGGGATGATTTGTTTAAGTTACTTCGCGCCGAAGATAGGGCTGTAGTTTATACCGGTAAGAAGAAAAGTGTAACTACCAGTATTGGCGAATTTGATGTGTTGGATTTCACTGACTTTACAAAGTTCGGGCAATATATCATTGCGGCAGAAGGACAGGAAACCCAACCTTTTGCGATAGGTGAAAATATATGGCAAAACTCCATATGGCGTGTGCTAAATTTTATTTTTTGTGAACGCTGTGGCCATCCTGTTTCAGAGAAGCATGGTTCCTGTCATGCCGATATCGGTGCGACCTTTGAAGGACTTCGTTTAGCCTATAACGGAGGCTGGCATGATGCCGGCGACCTTTCCCAGCAGAGCTTACAGACCGGAGACGTGGTATTCTCGCTGCTGGAAATGGCCAATAAGGTTAAAAAAAGCAATACCGCCCTATATCAGCGGCTTATGGAGGAAGCAGCTTGGGGGATAGATTTTATCTTAAAAACCCGCCTTGGCAAAGGATACAGGGCCAGTAGTGCCGGAATTGTGATCTGGACGGACGGCCTGATCGGTAATAAAGATGATATGAAAGCACGTGTTCATGATAGCCCTTTTGATAATTTTTTATTTGCAGTCTATGAAGCGTATGCGGCCATGAGCATGGTTCAAGATCCGGCACTAAGTGAAAAATTGAAAAAGACAGCGATGGAGGATTTTGATTTTGCGCTTGCCAAATGGAAGGAAACGGGTTATGATCATTTTCCCGTTTTTTGGGAACATAGCTATGGCACTTCCGAAAGTCAATTTATGGCGACGGCTTCTTGGGCTGCCAGTCAGCTGTATAAACTCACAGGCAATACAACATACGCACAGCATGCTGTTAATTTTATGGATGAGGTATTATTGGCGCAGCGTAAGGAACCATTAGGCGATAAGGACGGATTAAAAGGTTTTTTCTATCGAGATAGAACGCAGAAGGTCGTTGTGCATGCCAACCATCAATCGCGTGAGCAAATCTATGCTCAGGCGCTTGTTGCCCTCGCCGAAGGACAAGCACAGCATGTCAAACACAGGTTATGGCAACAGGCATTGCTTGATTATGGTAGTTACCTAACAAAAATTATGAAGTATACAGCACCTTACGGCATGGCTCCTGCAGGCGTCTATCATATTGACGAAGTCCAAGACTCAGTAAGTTTTCAACGGCAGCATCTTTTTGCAGGAGCAAAAGCCAAGGATGATTATGTAGCCCAACTCAAACAAGGTATCCAATTGGATAAATCCTATTATTTAAAGCGTTTTCCTGTCTGGTTTTCTTTCCGGGGAAATGCGGCGATTCATTTGAGCCAGGGCAAGGCTGCAGCGATATTGGGTAAATACCTGAAAAATGAGACGCTTCTACAGATCGCACGTGAACAACTTTATTGGACCGTTGGTAAGAATCCTTTTGGACAGTCACTTATTTATGGTGAGGGCGCAAATTTTGCACAGCAATATTGTCCGCTTCCGGGTGAAATGGTGGGCGAAATGCCTGTAGGTATACAAACCCGGTACAATGAAGATGTTCCTTATTGGCCACAGGCTAACAACGCGACGTATAAGGAGGTATGGATGACAACAGCAGGGAAGTGGCTATCACTAACTTCGGAATTTTAAACTTTTTAATATACTTAAACCGCATACTTATGACACAAGTGTCAAATCCGAGAAACTTGACAATCTCATGCTTAAATATCGTGCTCCTTTTCTTTATGATGATCGGGACGATAAGCGCGCTATCTGCTCAAGGCCGTAGTCCCTTTGCTGTACTCGTACTGACTGAAAGGGGCGGGCAACATGCTTCATTTACAGATACTGGATTGGAATGGTTAAAGAATACAGGGGAGAAAGACGGCTTTCACATAACAGAAATTCATGATACAGAAAAAATAACAGTGGAATACCTGACGCAGTTTAAGGTAATCATACAGTTGGATTATCCGCCCTATAGATGGACAGAAGAGGCTGAAAAGGCGTTTATAGATTACATAGAAAATGGAAGAGGAGGCTGGGTCGGTTTTCACCATGCGGCATTGTTAGGGGAATTTGATGGCTACAAGATGTGGAACTGGTTTTCCAACTTTATGGGTGGAATACGCTTTAAAAATTACATCGCTAAAACAGCATCTGCGACAGCTTATGTCGAAGATCGAAAGCATCCCGTTATGAAAGGTGTAAATCCTCATTTTTTGATTCCCAATGATGAGTTTTATGTTTTTGATAAAAATCCAAGACCACATGTTAAGGTCTTGGCACATGTCGATGAAGATAGCTACCAGCCCGTTTCAACAATTAAAATGGGCGACCATCCCATTATTTGGAGCAACCCTAAAGTGAAAGCCAGAAACGTATATTTTCTGATTGGCCATAGCGGATCCTTATTTGCGTCTAAAGATTTTACAACGATGTTCAGGAATGCAATTCTATGGGCCGGAAGTAAATAAAGAAGGTTAAATAACAACGGTAAGCGAGATGACTACGGCACTTCACTTGCCTTTTGTTCGTATGTTGTTCGTACCTGCTTCGGAGCTGAACAATTTGGTTACGAATGTTGACTAAGTATGGAACAGGCTTTTCCTGGTCAGAGACTGGTCAACATCTGTACAGCATTTGTACAATATCTGTTGATGATCCGAAGCAGGTACGAAGCAGGTACGAATAAAAAGGTATCTTGTGTAGCAAACTCCTGGCAAAGGTAATCTATCTCGTCCCTGACGAACCGCAGGTTCTTGAACTGCCTTGTCCTCATGAGCCGCTTTCTGTAGGAATTTATACGTGACGTTGTTTTTGGTGCGGCCCCTGCTCTAAAAACAAAAAAAGGCTTCCTGATTTCTCAGAAAGCCTTTTTGTCTTGGCGGAAGAGGCGGGATTCGAACCCGCGGTACATGTCCTTTATGCTTTTTCTGTTATTGATAATCAGGTGTTTAATGTTTTGATAAGGGTCTATTTTAGCCGAATTTTTGCTCATTTTGTCCGTTAATTGTCAGGAATATTTATTTTGTTTTATCGTAAAAATCGCGGACTAGCTTCTTTATGACGCGATCTTGTTCGGCTACTTTCTGAACCAGGAGATCAATTTTGTTCCGAAGGTCCATAGTGAATTCAAAAGTATTAACGTCTTCTTTGGTAAAAAGTCGTTTACCTTTTCCATGATAAAACCATTCATAGGACATTGCTTTTTTTTCATGTAGCATTTTTACGTCCTTCAATTGAACACCAGTAACACCTTTTTCAATTTTATTAATATGGGATTTAGTTTTCCCTAATAATGCCCCGAATTCCTCTTGGGTTAAATTTTCGGCTTCTCGAAAAGCTTTGAAGCGTCGTGCTTCTTCAGTTATTTGATTCTCTTCCTTTGTCATTTTTAACATTAATCTTATTACCTACTTCTTTTATCAAATCTTTGGTTAAATCTTCGTATGTTAATTCCTTTTTAATCTTAAAGGATATTACAGATATGCCAGTTTTTTCGAAATCGGACTTTTTCTTTTTATCTGACATTTATCTTTTTCGTTTTTGGCTTACTTCCACAATTGAAAATATTTTGTATACATCATCTAGCTTTACGTGAAAGTCTGGGTACATTTGCTTATTCTCATTTAGGGAGTGTAATGTAAGGACGCCTTTTTCAACGTCGTGATGGATCACTCTCTTTATTAGAATCCCGTCTTTATGGACAATAACATAATCCAGGAAAGCATGAGTGTGTAATCTTGATTGCCAATGGATGCGGATGATTTCTCGGCCAGTTACAATATTGCCGTGATAGATATTATATTCAACTAAATTAGGATCTAAACTAGTCATGCTGTCCCCTACAGCTTGAAATGATTGGTAATTTCCTTTATGATACTTGTTCACAAAAATTGGGCGCGTGGGTAATTCTTCTATATATTCTCTGTCAGAATATCCGGCTAAATATCCCGCATATGCGTACTCCTCAACAAGAGGGGTTAACATTAACATTGTTCCGTCACCAATTTCAATGTATTTATTGTGTGAGATTTCTTTATCAACTCGGAAGATGTCACTTATGGCTTTTCCATTATTTTCCTTTTCAGGTTGAAAAATGGGAAGTTCGCCAGTAAGGAGCCAATCCATCCTTATATTGTATTTATCACAAAGTGATAATAAAAATCGCTCAGTTATGTTTTTTGAACCTTTCTCTATTTCGGAGTTATTGAATATACTGGTGCAAATAAAGGAATATTAATTTGCGCGAATGGATTTAGTCATGCAGCTCTTAACAAGGCTAAAAGTTATGGTATTGAATGTTTGTCAATTCACTCTGCATTGAATAGGAAATGGGAAACTTTAGTAAAAGTGGAAGTTGAACGTTACATACATAATTTTATCTTAAATTCTGATTTTGTAATAAATATGGCGCATAAAGCTGGTAAGTAAGTAAAGGTTGAAAGAGATATGTTTTCTTATGATAAGGTGGCTATAATTAGTATAACGGATTTAATCCAAAACCATATCCTTAGTAAGGTTTCTTGGAAAGAACTTAAACTTCAAAAGAAGTTTTATATGGATTTAAGAGATATAGAACTTTATCATGTTTTTGACGATGAAATGCTGCGAATTGAAAAAGGCATCATATCGATAGAGTATTTAAACACATCCAAACAGTGTTTTTTTATTACACCTCATAACTATCTTTATGAAGTTGACCATTTAAAAGAAAGATCAAAACTTCATAGTCTTGAGATAACAGAAGACCATTTAAAAGCATTGTCTGAAAACGATTATGAAAATGATCTACAAGTTTCGGGAAATCCTCAAATTTTTACAGAAGTATTTAAGTTCAATGATGAATCTGTAGATTTCACAAGGTACAAATTCTCTGTGAAAGGCGGATTTTTAGGGGAATTTCTAGTTAAGGGAGATAGATTCCGAATTTATGATGATCAAGCTAAACGAATCGAGGAGTTGGAAAATATTTTTAGTAAGCAGTTTTAATATACTATACTTCTTGAATAATAATTTCAAATTAAAGGTCTAAACGTTTTGGGTTCTCCGCTCAAAGCCTTTTTTATTTTATTAAAACTGTTTTTGGTTTACCGGTGTCTTAGTAATAGTAAACAAAATATCCTTTTTCGGGCTTCATTTTGCATAGATGAGGCCCGTATTTTTGAATCTTTCATTCCAGATGGAATTTTATATAAGTAGTTTTGGTAGTTATCGGCAGGATCTCGAGGTTCCTGCTTTTTTTTGTTTATTAGACCCTTTAGTAGATAAATGGAATACTCTATATTTGTAGTGTTAACTCCATATTTTGACCATATGAAAGGTATATTAACACTTATTCTTGTTTTCGTTTGCACCCTAAGTTTTAGTCAATTTAGGAATACAACATGGGGGATGACAACTTATCAAGTAGAAGCTGCTGAGAAGCTATCAAAGCCCAAAATAGAAATTCTGGATGAATCTAAAAGAGGTAATTTATACATGTCACAAACCGTTACGATAGATAACTCAGTATTAGAAATCACTTATTTATTTGAAAACGGTAAATTGATAGGAGGAATGTATAATTTCACTCCTTTGAATCGTGATGAGGTGAATGCGTACGTTAAATTATGGGAAACTACAAAAAGTAATCTAATAAAGAAATACGGTAGAAATTATCATTTAGTTGGGGAAAGCTTAAATTGGTCATTGCCAAATCAAACCATTAAAGCTTTTTATATCGATATGGGTAATAAAGGATTTAAAACTATAAATGTAATTTACGACGCTATTAAGATAAAGCAGGAAGATATTTTATAAAATAATCAAAACGAAATGTCCTTTTATGTTGTTAGACAAGTACGTTTCAAAAATAGGTTAATAAAGGTAAAAGCCTTGAGTTCCCCCATTCAAGGCTTTTTTTCATTTTAATCAAACCATTCCCTTTTAGGTATTGTCCATTTATTGAATATCGTTCAAACTGTATCAGTTCTGTTTGAGTGATTTTAATTGTATGGTCAGGTTTAAGGCCTGGTCATTTTTTCTGGTGTATATTCCAGTCCAGTATGGATCTGTCTATAATTTAGTTAAGGGGCTAATCGAAAGATTAGTCCTTTTTTTGAAAAATAATGAACTATTCTTTCAGAATTATGTTCTTCACTAGGGTAAGTTAGTTTGTTTTAGTAGTTATAAAGGTCGGGGATTCATGTCATCGGCCTTTTTTATTTTTTTGTAAACTATTACTGAAGTTGGGTTGTACTTACTTTGGATATTTAATTAATAGATTGCAGGCTTGATTTTATCGCATTTATCAGGCCTGCATTTTTGACAATTCTTTCCCGAAAAGGGATCAATATATATCGGCTGGATCGTTCCAGCCTTTTTTTTATAACGTAGGAATCTCCCCCGACTCAATCAACTCAATCATTATATCCGCTTCATCCTTTGTCAACCAAGAGTTATTATTGAAATGAACTCGCCAGCCTTCGGTTGTGTAAGATATACTAGTTACGAAGTACCTATTGATATATACGTGAAAATAGCCCCCATACAACGGTTTGAACTCAACTACTTGCTGCACACCATCGACCTCAAAATTATCGAATATCATCCTTTATCCACTTTAGTTCACCCCTTTGGATCATTGCAATGTATTTTTGTATATGATCGTCAGTCAGTAAGCCCTTGTCCTCAAGGTGGTAATTGAATTGCTTGGTGAAGTTGTAATACTGAATACTTCCAACATAGGCATTATTGAGATAGATATGCCAAAGGCTATATTTTTTCGCGCGAACTTCGACTACTTGGCGTTTTCCATGATGATAAAACAGCTCGGGTACATCTGTATCAAAGCGAAGTATAAGGGCGTCAATGCACGCCTCCTTTATATCATCAGCAAGTTCACCATAAGCTAATTCCCAAACTCCTTGAGATTTCCTGAAAACATAAAAAGCAAGACCGTTTTTGTTGTAAAGATGATAGTCTTTCATGCCCATGCTCTTATCTGGTACGCTGATTTGAACGTACATGACACGATTACGGCAGAAGATTTCAAGAGGTTTCATAAAACAAAAATACTAACATTTTTAGTAAATTGTCAAGAATAATTTTAAATTTGAATTATGAAACTAAGCAAACAACCACCGGATGGGTATGTAAATCACGTAAGGGAGTCGGCCTTATTGGCTGCGCAAAATGTTGGTATAGAGACTGGCGCTAAGATATTGGAAGAAGGATTAAAGCAATGGCCTGACGAATTGGACGCGGCAATAAAATGGGTTGTGAAGGAGAGGAGAAAAACAAAAGCCTAGATTTTTGGTCTAGGCTTGTTTGTTTTTATTTCCTAACTTTTACTATCGTCGAAATTGAAATTACGCCACAAGAATTACTTTTAGACGCTGTTATCTCTAAATTTAAGTTTGTTTGACCACTCGGAATGTTGAATCCAGGTAAGAAAGTTAACGTAGCAGTAGTTTCATTAACCTTATTAAGCTTAACATACGGATTATTCGTAGACCAAATCAGATCAGTAAAGTCTACTTCATTGTTGCTTGGTTCGAATACAAAGTTTAAATCGGCATCTGTCTGTTTAATCATAACTGGACCGTTTATTATACCATCGAGGTAGGAAGGATCTATCTTTATGCTTTTAGTGAATGATTTTGTTCCCGATTGGCTTTTTAATACCACTACACCACCCAAGCTATTGGTCTTAGTAATTTTCCATTGATTATTCCCAAGTGCAGTTAATGTCGCAATACCAGTTGCATTTTCAAGGGTAATTGTGCCAGGGCGCTCAATTGTAAATGTACCTTCATTACATATCGCATCAGGGCCTATGAAGTTGGCAACGTCTATTACGGTGATATTTCTCGTAAAACTGGCTTGTAGACGATTTTGCCAACCCCTATTAACTGCGTCATATTCTGACATGTAATAAGTTTTTAATTTTCCTGATTTTAGATATTCTTTATGTAATGTAAGATCAACTTTTACATATGGTGAATAGATACTGCCAATTGATGGAATCCATTCATTTCGACTAAGGTCAATACCGTTTGGCAAAGGATTAAAATCGAAGCCATTAGCATGCTCGTACAATATTGAGGCGTAACTTTTTTGAGGAACCATGCTAAAAATGCCACTTCCATAAGCTCCCTTTAATTTAAATCGCACAAAAACGGGTAATACAACATCAACACCTGTATTGTACACCGTATCCATAACATTTCCATTGTATGGTTTAATTTCAAAATCAGCAAAAAAATCAGCTACTTTTACAGGATTAGTTTGTGCAAAAGTCAGAAGGGTAATAAACATATAAATTGCTGATAAAATTAATTTTCTCATTATTTCTTAAGTGTTAAGTAATCCGATGGCAATACTTTTAAAAAATCCTTATAAATGAAAACTTCCTCATCCTGAAGGAATTTAAGGTCTTCTTTCGGTAATCCCGAATATTGGGCAAATACCGTAAAAGTGGAGTCTTTTGGATAATAGTGGCCTGCAATTTTGATAGTTTCAACAGTTGGCTTTTCAGACTCAGCAGCCTGCTCTTTCTTACACGCGCCAAAGCCTAGCCCTAGCAGCGCAACAAATACTAAATATCTTTTCACTTGGTAATATAATTAGCGTGAAAGATAAATAATTTTATGTTTAAGAGTGTGTTTGGTTGGAAAGTTCTACACAAAAGTGTGTTGGGTAGGGGTATAGAAAAGCCTAGATTGTTAGCCTAGGCTTTTAATCAATTTATTTACAAAATTTTCTTTTAATTTCACTTAGAAAGTCCTCGTAAAATTGGAAGGCTAAATCTGCAACTTCGCTAGGATCTCCTTTACAATAAAGTGGTGTTCCCAAATGTGAAATAGGGGGAAGCCAATCTTTACCATTTATATTGAATTTTTGTAGTTTTATTTCAGCAGCATACATGGGAACTTTTTCAGTAATTGTACTACCTTCTTTATCTACATGTGATATATCAATATAACTTGTTATTTTACGTTCGCTTGTAATTTGCAAATCGCAAATAATTTCCATCCCATGGTTGATAGCATCCCTAGCGTTTTTCAAATATGATAGGAGCGGATCCTCTCTTCTAAGTTTTTTGTATTGACCTTGAAATGGTTCAAATTTATTTCTTATATCCTGACAACCTCTTTCAGCTTTAATAAAAACCAGGTCAAGATGAATTACAAAATCTTGGAAATCTTTATTAAGTGGATGATGTGGTCCGTTTGTTTGTTTGAATCGTTTAAATGCTTCCTTAGCATGATTCAATTCTTCTTGAGCATAAAATAGATTTGGCATAATGAGTATTTTATCCAATATAACAATAACTTTAACAAAAGTTACCTAAACAATAATCCTGGCACCAAATAATCTCGTCTAGGCGTTTTATAATTTACTCTAAATGCTTCTACTTCTAAATTTCACTTCATCGCCAAGGATGACCCCCATGTCTTTTAGATAATCCATTAGTTCTACCAAGTTTCTATGCCTGGTCAATTTAATTATATTGTGAAGTTTTTCACCATCTTCTACTAGATGAATACATCTTGTATGTTTGAAGGAATACATTGTTACCAAATCATCAATAAAAACATGCTTATGTACTTTATTAAACCGCTTCCGGAAATATCTTTCACATACCGGCTTTTCTGCTGGAGCATCTTTTAATCCGAATACAAAAAAAAATTGATTAAATCTTTCCAACCGCATCGACTTAATTATTTCATAAAATTCATCATCAATCGGTATATATTGCGTGATTTTGCTTTTTGAATTATTGCAGGGAACCATAATTTTACGGGCGTGCAGATTGATGTGCATTATCTGCAGCAATCTAAGCTCCGCCTCTGGACGCATGCAACTATAGTATATAAAACGACAGAAGTTGTACAAATATGGATCATTGTCCTTTAACCATTCTAGTGTATTCTTGAAACTGACATTTGAGAAAGGGCGATTACCTCTTTTAAAGACTTGGAGTTTTTTTACCTTTCCACAAACATTATTTTCCAGATAACCCTCGTAATTGTCAATATAATATTGTAGAAAGGTATGTATAGCTTGCAAATAATGATTGTATGTTTTATTACTCCACGATTTTTCTGTTTGGAAATATTTTACAAAATCAAAAATATCTTGTTTGGTTAGATTCGATATATCTATATTACCCAATCCAACATTTTATAAATAGCTTTTGAAAAAATTCAACCTCCCTTTATAAAGTTTATAGGTTTTTGGTTTTAATTCTCCTTCAACATTTTTCAAATATTCTTCAATGCACTCGCAAATATTGAATTTGGATAGCTTATGCTGTTGGAATTTAGCGAAAGGGGAAAATCCTTCCTCTAATAGTTCAGATAACGCCTGATTCACTATTTTGAGCTGTGAACGGCGTTCTCGGAGGGATTTAATAGAGTTGATGGAATCAAAAAATTTAAATCTTTGATATTGGGGTTCATTAGCTTTTTGAAGTTCAATTGGCTTCAAAAAGTAATATGATACAAACCAATCTTTTGTTAGATCGGAATTTGCATCATACATTCTTAAATTCTTGTAGTTTACCAATGCTGTCCGTTTTCTGTCAGGTACGGTCTTACCAGCTTGATTATCAGGGAGTATTTTGCGGAAGGGGCGGGATTCGAACCCGCGGTACCGTTTCCAGTACGACAGTTTAGCAAACTGTTCCTTTCGGCCACTCAGGCACCCTTCCTCGTTTTGACATTGCAAACATAAGGCAATTATTTGATTCTGCAAAGTCTAAATACTAAAAAAAATGCAAAAAAAATGTAACGTTGCAATAAGCGTTTGAAATTCAATTTGTTGTTTGACAATTAAAATTACATTGTTTTTTTGCTTAAATCATAATCTACCCGAACATGGTAGATACTTTTGAGCATTGCCTTAAAAATAACTGCAGATTCGGTGATATCTTTAAGCGTAATGTTACTATTATTGAACTGCCCCCGCATCAATTTATGTTCGATAATTTTATCGACAAGGTTATTGATAGATTCTTCAGATGGTTCTTTTAATGCACGGGATGCGGCTTCGACCGAATCCGCCATCATAAGTACAGCTGTTTCCTTGGAAAAAGGAATAGGTCCGGGGTAGGTAAATAAAGACTCGTCAACCAGTTTATCGGGATTGTTCTTGACAAAAACGTTATAAAAATAGTCAACACGCGTTGTTCCGTGGTGTGTGCGGATAAAATCAAGGATCACGTCAGGCAATTGATGTTTTTTGGCGATATCGACGCCTTTGATGACATGTGATATAATAATCTGCGCACTTTGTTCCGGTGAAAGCTCATCATGCGGATTTTTTTCTGTCTTCTGATTCTCGATGAAAAACTGGGGGTTTGTCAATTTCCCGATGTCGTGGTACAGGGCTCCAGCGCGGACCAACAGCGGATTCCCGCCAATTTTGTAGATAGCGGCTTCCGCTAGATTAGCCACCTGTAAGGAGTGTTGAAATGTTCCCGGAGCTTTAAAAGAGAGCTCCCGCAATAACTTGGAGTTACTATTGGTAAGCTCCATGAGTGTTAGATCAGATACAATACCAAATAACTTTTCGAATGCATAGATCATTGGATAAGCCAACAAGGTAATCATGACACTTACGAAAAAGGGAAGGAGGTCGGACCAGTAAATGGTGTCTATAGATCCATTTCTCGTAACGACCAAGCCAATGTAAGCAATCCAATAGGTACCGAGGATAATAGCCGAGGAAATGAACAGCTGCTCTCGTTTGACCAATGTTTTAATACTATAGATCGCAACTATCCCCGCCATAAATTGTAAAAAGACAAACTCAAAACTATTCGGTACAAAAAGACCTGCCAGCAGAACCATCAACAGATGGATATTGAGTGCTACACGTGTATCAAATAGAATACGAATAATAATGGGGACGGCGCAAAATGGGATGTAATAGAGATTAGGAATCTTGATTTTGATCGCCCAAGATAGGACAGCGAGCATACCAATGATTACAATCATGATAATGACCAGCAACCTATTGTTAAAATAGATGTCCTTACGGAAAAGAAAAAGGAATACCATCAAAATAGACAAGGCGAGCGAGATAATCAGAAATTGCCCTAAGGTCACATAGTTTTGATTTCCACTGATCTTGCCTTCATCTTCATATACCTTGCGTAATGACTCAAGTTTTTGGTAGGTTTCATTGGAAATTATTTTCTCTTTTTCGGCGATCAGTTCTCCTTTTTGGACCACGCCGCGCGTAGCAGATATGTTTGCAATGGCATTTTGTTCTAAAGCTTCTGTTTGTTGATCGTTGTAGATGTAGTTAATGGTAATGTAATTTTTTAAAGTTTCCTCCAGCCAGCTCTTTTGCTTTATCTTGGTCAATTTGGGCATAATCTCATCCATATAACCATAAGAGCTTTCGATGGTGTAACAGTCGGCCGTGTTTTTTTGGCTGGCAACTTTGTCCTGGATCAGTGTAAAGTTGTAATGCTTGGAAGCCGGGGATTTGTCATTACTGCGGTTCTGAAACCGATTGTTCAATGACAGAATGCCTTTGCCATAGAGATGGCTTAAGATGGCATTACCGGCATTTCTATAATCTACTATATTTTCATGCGTTGTATCCAATTTGCTGCTTTGCCACTTTTCGGCCAGATCCGTGTTGAACTGATCGATTTGCTCTTTGCTTGTTGTCGTATTGGCATTATAAATCGGTTGAATCGTGTTTAATATACTTTTCTTGTCCGCATTCAATTCCTCCTGCGTTTTTAATATGGCAAAATTATAGGGTGATATCAGGTTCTCATGATTCCATACTTTTCCCTTTTGGAATTCATAGCGAAAACGAGGTTGTTTGGGAAGGAATATACAGATCAGAATAATGGTGATAAGTATTAATCCAATTTTTCGGACGAGGTTCTCCGTTGTATTTAATTCTCTTTTGTACTTTATTTTTAGTCTTCCCACTGCGAGCTATATTTTTGATATAATGTTAATATACAAATGTAGTTATAATTTATTTTCTGTAGCTTCTGCCAATTGTCGTTTATAGGTATTAAATCGGGTAAACGCTGTGATGAACAAAAAATACTTGTTATCTTTGCAAAAAAAATACAACATGTCAACAAAATCACATCTAATTGCACCATCCGTTCTTGCTGCAGACTTTGCAAAATTATACGATGATATCATCATGGTAAACAACAGTGAGGCAGATTGGTTTCATATTGATATTATGGACGGTGTTTTCGTTCCAAATATCTCTTTTGGATTCCCAGTTATGCAGGCTATTGCAAAACATGCTGCTAAACCTTTGGATGTACATTTGATGATTGTTGATCCAGACCGTTATCTGCAGGTATGTAAAGACTCGGGTGCAGCAATCATTACCGTGCACTACGAGGCCTGTACACATTTGCATCGTACACTGGCTGCTATTAAAGAATTGGGCTGTAAGGCAGGCGTTGCATTGAATCCACATACGCCAGTCGCACTTTTAAAAGATGTTCTTGCGGATCTCGACTTGGTTTGTATTATGTCGGTTAATCCAGGGTTCGGCGGTCAGAAATTTATTCCAAATACCTATGCCAAGGTACAGGAACTAAGGACCATGGCACAGGGAGTGAATGATGGTCTGCTGATTGAAATCGATGGGGGAGTAACGACTGCGAATGCAGCACAGTTATTGAAAGCCGGAGCAGATGTGCTGGTGGCAGGTTCATTTGTATTCAACGCGACAGATCCTCTGGAAACCGTGAAAGCATTAAAAGACATTGATATAACTGTAGAAAGTATATAAAAAAAAAGGTGATTTAATAATATAAATCACCTTTTTTTTTGAAAGAAATAAATACAATATAGCGGATTTCAAAAAAAGATGGCAGGATTGCATAAATACTGTTTAGAACAATTCCAAATTGATTTAAATAAATGGAATGCATGCGTTTAAAGTTGGATTTTCACTATTTTTGTAATTAGTCATACAAGTTGATTTACGACAAATAGATCAGCTTCAAAACATGAAGTGGAAGGGCTAATTTGTGATTTGTCAGGGAGGGCCTGATAGATGGCGTATTAGCTTAATTATATTACAGACATGGTGGTGTAGAAAGACATAGGTGTTTTTATGCTGCCCATAAAATAGAAAGATAGATATCTATGAGTATTTACAACGATTACGTACAAGAGGTTGTAGAACGAGAAGGCCAAGGATTACATCCTAAGCCTATTGACGGAGCAGAATTACTAAGTGAGGTAATTGCCCAGATTAAAGATTTAAACAATGAAAATAGAGCTGAATCTTTAAGATTGTTTATTTACAATACGTTGCCGGGCACTACGCCTGCAGCGGGTGTTAAAGCACAATTCCTAAAGGAAATTGTTTTGGGTGAATCAGTTGTTGCTGAAATTACACCTGATTTCGCTTTTGAATTGTTGTCACATATGAAGGGTGGTCCTTCAATCAAGGTTTTATTGGACCTGGCTTTGGGTACAGACCTAGCTATTGCAAAACAGGCGGCTGAGGTTCTTAAAACACAAGTTTTCTTATATGACGCGGATACCGCTCGTTTGAAAGAAGCTTTTGAACAGGGCAATGAGGTTGCAAAAGATATTTTAGAAAGCTACGCAAAAGCAGAGTTTTTCACAAAACTGCCTGAGGTTGCTGAGGAAATTCAGGTGATTACTTTTATCGCTGGTGAAGGTGATATCTCGACAGATTTATTGTCGCCAGGTAACCAGGCGCACTCGCGTTCAGATCGTGAATTACATGGAAAATGTATGATCACACCTGAAGCACAGCAACATATCGTTGAGTTACAGGCGCAACATCCTGGTAAAAGTGTCATGTTAATTGCTGAGAAGGGAACAATGGGTGTGGGGTCATCTCGTATGTCGGGTGTCAACAACGTTGCATTATGGACGGGTAAACAAGCGAGTCCTTATGTTCCTTTTGTGAACATCGCACCAATTGTAGGCGGTACGAATGGTATCTCACCTATTTTCTTGACCACAGTGGATGTGACCGGAGGTATCGGTATAGACCTTAAAAACTGGGTGAAGAAAGTGGATGAAAATGGCAACGTAATCCGTAACGAGAAAAATGAGCCAATCCTTGAAGAAGCTTATTCTGTCGCTACAGGTACTGTCTTAACAATCAATACTAAGACTAAAAAATTATATAATGGCGAGCAGGAGCTGATCGATATTTCCAAAGCTTTGACTCCACAAAAAATGGAATTTATCAAAGCGGGTGGTTCTTATGCGATCGTTTTCGGTAAAAAGATCCAGACTTTTGCTGCTGCTACGCTGGGAATTCAGGCACCTACAGTGTTTGCTCCATCAAAAGAAATCACGATTGAAGGACAAGGTTTGACTGCTGTAGAGAAAATTTTTAATAAAAATGCGGTTGGTGTAACTCCAGGTAAAGTGTTACATGCCGGTTCTGACGTTCGCGTTAAAGTAAATATTGTTGGTTCTCAGGATACAACAGGTTTGATGACAGCGCAGGAGCTTGAAGCAATGGCTGCGACTGTAATTGCACCTACTGTAGACGGCGCTTATCAATCGGGTTGTCATACGGCATCGGTTTGGGATAAAAAAGCACAAGCGAATATTCCAAAACTGATGAAATTTATGAATGACTTTGGATTGATCACAGCTCGTGACCCTCAAGGTGTATACCATTCGATGACAGACGTTATTCATAAGGTATTAAATGATATTACAATTGATGAATGGGCGATCATTATCGGAGGTGATTCACATACCCGTATGTCTAAAGGTGTTGCTTTTGGTGCTGACTCTGGTACGGTGGCGCTAGCTTTAGCGACAGGTGAAGCTTCTATGCCAATCCCAGAATCGGTAAAAGTTACATTTAAAGGCAGTATGAAAGAACACATGGATTTCCGTGATGTGGTTCATGCTACACAAGCACAGATGCTGCAGCAATTTGCTGGCGAGAACGTTTTCCAAGGCAGAATTATTGAAGTTCATATCGGAACGCTTTTAGCCGATCAGGCATTTACTTTTACTGACTGGACTGCAGAAATGAAGGCGAAAGCTTCTATTTGTATTTCACAGGATAATACATTGATCGAATCATTGGAGATCGCTAAAAACCGTATCCAGATTATGATCGATAAAGGCATGGAAAACAAAAACAACGTTTTGCAAGGCTTAATTGACAAGGCGAATAAACGTATTGAGGAAATTAAATCTGGTGCTAAGCCTGCTTTAACTCCAGATACCAATGCGAAATATTATGCAGAAGTTGTTATTGATCTGGATATCATTGAAGAACCAATGATTGCTGACCCGGATGTGAATAATGCAGATGTTTCCAAACGTTATACGCACGATACAATTCGCGACCTTTCGTACTATGGTGGAAACAAAAAGGTAGACTTAGGTTTCGTCGGTTCTTGTATGGTTCACAAAGACGATTTGAAAATTGTATCGAAGATGTTGAAAAACATTGAACAGCAAAAAGGTGTCGTTACATTTGAAGCTCCTTTGGTCGTTGCAGCTCCAACGTACAATATCATTGATGAACTGAAAGCTGAAGGCGATTGGGAATTCTTACAAAAATACTCTGGATTTGAATTTAGCGATGCTTTACCAAAAAGTACTGCACGTACTGAATACGAGAACATTATGTACTTGGAACGCCCTGGTTGTAACCTTTGTATGGGTAACCAGGAAAAAGCAGCTAAAGGTGACACGGTAATGGCTACTTCAACGCGCTTGTTCCAAGGACGTGTTGTTGAAGACAGGGATGGTAAAAAAGGGGAGTCTTTATTAGCATCAACTCCAGTTGTTGTTCTTTCAGCGATCTTGGGCCGTATTCCGAATATCGAAGAATATAAAGCTGCTGTGGAAGGCATTAACTTAACAAAGTTTGCGCCTATTCCAACAAAATAATGAGTGATTAGGGTTTAGTAACTTAATTAAACAACATAAATTAGAGAGATATGGCTTTTGATATAGATATGATTAAAAAGGTCTATAGCCAATATGACGAGCGCATTACTGCGGCTCGTCAAGTGGTTAACAAACCTTTGACTTTATCTGAGAAAATTTTGTATGCCCACCTTTGGGATGGCAATGCTACTGAAGATTACAAACGTGGCGTTTCTTATGTCGACTTTGCTCCAGATCGCGTTGCTATGCAGGATGCAACTGCACAGATGGCATTATTGCAATTTATGCAAGCGGGTCGTCCAAAGGTGGCAGTTCCTTCTACTGTACACTGTGATCACTTGATTCAGGCGAAAGAAGGAGCAGACAAAGATTTAGCACGAGCTAAAAACGAAAGCTCTGAAGTATTTAACTTTTTGAGTTCTGTGTCCAATAAATATGGTATCGGTTTCTGGAAACCCGGAGCAGGTATTATTCACCAGGTTGTTTTGGAAAACTATGCTTTTCCAGGCGGTATGATGATCGGAACAGACTCGCATACGGTGAACGCCGGTGGTTTAGGTATGGTTGCGATCGGTGTGGGTGGTGCTGATGCTTGTGATGTCATGGCAGGTTTGCCTTGGGAGCTTAAATTTCCTAAGCTGATCGGTGTAAAATTGACGGGTAAGCTCAGCGGATGGGCTGCAGCAAAAGACGTGATCTTGAAAGTTGCAGGTATCTTGACTGTAAAAGGCGGGACAGGTGCTATCGTTGAGTATTTTGGCGAAGGTGCGGAGTCTTTATCTTGTACAGGAAAAGGAACAATCTGTAACATGGGCGCTGAAATTGGTGCGACAACCTCAACTTTTGGGTACGACGAATCCATGGAGCGTTATTTACGTGCTACCGGTCGTGCGGAAGTGGCGGATGCGGCAAATGTGATTAAAGAGCACTTGACAGCGGATGCCGAAGTTTATGCTAATCCTGAGCAGTATTTCGATCAGTTAATAGAAATCAATCTATCTGAGCTGGAGCCTTCTCTAAATGGTCCTTTTACTCCAGATTTGTATACACCAGTTTCACGCATGCGCGAAGAAGCTGAAAAGAATGGCTGGCCATTGCAAGTGGAATGGGGATTGATCGGTTCGTGTACAAACTCTTCTTATGAAGATTTATCCCGTGCTGCCTCCATTGCAAAACAAGCAGTTGATAAAGGATTGATTACAAAAGCTGAATTTGGTATTAACCCAGGGTCAGAGCAAGTACGTTTTACGGCTGATCGTGATGGTTTGCTGAAAACTTTTGAAGACCTCAACGCGACAATTTTTACCAATGCATGTGGTCCTTGTATCGGTATGTGGGATCGTGTAGGTGCCGACAAACAAGAGAAAAATACAATCGTTCATTCTTTCAATCGTAACTTTGCAAAACGTGCAGATGGCAATCCAAATACTTATGCATTTGTTGCATCGCCAGAATTGGTAGCTGCAATCGCGATTTCCGGTGATTTGGGCTTCAATCCGGTAACTGATACCTTGACAAACAATAAAGGTGAACAAGTGAAGCTAGATCCACCTGTAGGGGATGAGTTGCCAACGAAAGGCTTTGCGGTAGATGATCCTGGATATCAAGCACCTGCGGCTGATGGTAGTTCGGTGGAGGTTGATGTAGCTCCTACTTCTGATCGTCTTCAACTGTTGGAGCCTTTTGCGCCATGGGAAGGTACGGATTTGAAAGGGTTGAAATTATTGATTAAGGCAAAAGGTAAATGTACTACTGACCATATTTCAATGGCTGGTCCTTGGTTGAAATACCGTGGTCACTTAGATAATATTTCAAACAACATGTTGATTGGCGCTTTGAATTTCTTCAATGAGAAGACTGATAGCGTTAAAAATCAACTCACAGGCGAATATGGTCCTGTTCCTGCAACACAGCGGGACTATAAAGCACACGGTATTGGTTCAATTGTAGTCGGTGATGAAAACTACGGTGAAGGTTCTTCCCGCGAGCATGCTGCGATGGAACCTCGTCATTTGGGTGTTCGTGCTGTTTTAGTTAAATCTTTCGCACGTATTCACGAAACGAACTTGAAAAAACAAGGTATGTTGGGATTAACTTTTGTAAACAAAGACGATTATAACAAGATTCAGGAAAATGATACCATTGATATTATCGGCTTGACAACATTTGCACCAGGTAAGCCTTTAACACTTGTATTACATCATGCAGACGGAACGCAAGAAGAGATTTTGGCGAACCATACCTACAATGCGCAACAAATTGAATGGTTTAAAGCTGGTGGGGCTTTGAATATCATTCGTAAAAATCAAGGGTAACAATTCCTTGGAAATAAAATAAATGAAAAGCTGCTTTCCTTGAAGGCAGCTTTTTTTGTTTCTGGCGTGGAATGACATTTCTGTGATCTTCGTCATATTTTTCCAATTTCCATTGATTTTATTTGCTTATAAAATAGAATGCGGGTACTTTTGCCCAACGTTTTTAGCACCGATATGAGAAAAATATTTTTAACGATTGGAGCACTTGCATTAAGTGTTTCTGCCTTATTTGCCCAAGAAAATCCTGAGATAGGAAAAAGCATTTTCAAACCGAAAAATTTGAGAACAGAAAGTAACAAGGGCAAATTCTTCTTCTTTTGGGGGTACAACTTCTCTTCTTACGCGAAATCAGATATTCATTTTACGGGTCCTAATTATGACTTTATACTCCATGATGTAAAAGCGGGTGACAGGCCAACTAAATTTGGTTCGACGTATTTTGATCCAAGCCGGTTAACTATTCCACAATTTAATCTACACTTTGGTTATTATATCAAGGATAATTACTCCATTTCATTGGGATGGGATCATATGAAATATGTGGTCGATATTCCGCAGCAGGTGAAAATTTCCGGTTTTATCGGTGAAGAGATTTCTAATCCTGGTATCCCGACGGGAAACCGCGCCGGTCAATATAACGGTGAATTGATTACTGTAGACTCTGCCATGCTGACATTTGAGCATACAGATGGTTATAACTTTGCCTCAGTAGGTTTGGAGCGTTATGATGACATCATCAATAATCGCAAAGGTCAACAGGTGCTGACAATGGAATCTGGTGTGGATGTAGGTCTATTGATTCCTCGTTCCGACGTGCATCTTTTTGGCGAAGGGGCCAACCACTTTTGGAACATTGCGGGTTATGGTGCTTCGGCAAAAGTAGGTTTGCACTACCGTTTTTATAAAGGACTCTATCTTCAGGGGAACTTCAAAACGGGCTGGACTGATTTAACAAACATTCGTACAACAGGAAGAAGAGGGGTAGATAAAGCATCCCAACAAATATGGTTTTTTGAGAATTATTGGGCTTTGGGCTTTAGATTCTAAACATATTCATGAAAAAAAAGGCTACATTCAAAGTAGCCTTTTTTTTATCCTTTTTCATATCCTATTTGATCTTCTTTAAAAAGACCAGCTAAATCTCGCCCAGTTTGAAAATATCCTTTACCCGGATACCTTTTTCAGTACGTTGAAGTGTACAGCATTCATGTATGGGATCGTGTTCGAAAAATAAGATGTATTCATTATCGACGATCTCATTCCAATAGCTGTTGCGTTCCTCCATGGTCACGAGGGGTCTGACATCATAACCCATAACATAAGGAATGGGAATATGTCCCACCGAAGGCAATAGGTCCGCCATATAGAGGATTGTTTTGCCTTTATACTGTATCTGTGGCAACATCATAGCTTCTGTATGGCCGTGTGCATAACGGACAGCGATATTGTTTCCAAAAGGATTCTTATGATCTTCGACAAATTTTAATTGTCCACTTTCCTGTATCGGTAAAATGTTCTCTTTTAAGAAAGAAGCTTTTTCGCGCGGGTTAGGATCGGTCGCCCAAGACCAATGGTCACTATTGCTCCAAAAATGAGCATTTTTAAAAGCCGGAACCAGCTGTTCACCTTCGCGGACTATAGCGCCGCCGCAATGGTCAAAGTGTAGGTGTGTAAGGATGACATCGGTGATATCACTTCTGTCAAATCCAATATTTTTTAATGATTTATCCAGCGTTGCATCGCCGTGAAGATAATAATAGCTGAAGAATTTTTCGTTTTGTTTGTCTCCCAGTCCTGTATCGACCAGCATTAATCGATTACTGTCCTCGATGAGGAGCAGGCGGTTTCCCCAGGTACACATATTGTTTGAGTCGGCAGGGTTTGTTTTGTTCCAGATACTCTTTGGAACAACGCCAAACATTGCACCGCCATCGAGTTTAAAAAATCCCGTTTCTATAGCATGTAATTTCATTCGCAGATTATGTGTCTTTTAATGGTTATATAGCATATCCAGTTTATTTTAAGCACAAGCAATTATTTGTCAGATAGCATGAAAGCCACCCTGTGCTCTTCCGTGTTCGTGCTACAATTGTAGCTATTTCATCTCTTTATCTTTACTCATGTTAGTCCGTCGGCCTGGAGATTGCTACCACTTTCAATGATCAATGGCTGATGGACGTTACACTGTCTGTTTTTTTTACCTTATTAATATTTGTAAAGGTTGGAACAATTTACGAAAAATACGTGATATTTTTTGATAGTGATAAATTGGTGTGCTAAAAAAATATGCTAAAAAGTTTATTTTTTTTTACTTGCGTAAGTTGTTGTTAATGAGTTGTTTGTTTTTGTGTTTTTTGTACAATAAGCTTGATTTTTAGATGATTAAGTTTTGTTTTTAGCGAAAAATGCCTTTAAATTTGGGCACATTTTAAAACAAACAAAAAATATGAAAAAGGGTAACATTGGAAACGCGCCTGATTTGAAATATTTAAAAATTGATAGTACAAGAAATGTATTTTATCAATTGCCTGTTTCTGAATTGGTCGAACATGCCTTAGCAAATCACGAAGGTCGACTTTCTGATACGGGAGCACTCGCTGCTGATACGGGAAAATTTACTGGGAGATCGCCAAAAGATCGGTTTCTGGTCGAAGATTCTTTAACAAAAGATAGCGTTTGGTGGGGAGAAATCAATCAACGGATGTCTCCGGCTAATTTTGAAGCACTATTTTCGAAAGTAGCTGCTCACTTAAGTAATAAAATCATCTATGTAAGAGATTGTGCTGCAGGGGCTGACCCAGCTTATCAAATAGATTTGCGTGTTGTTACGGAGACAGCTTATCAAAGTATATTTGCCAATAACCTGTTTCTGCGGCCGGAACCAAATTTGGATGCTCAGCCTGCCTGGTCGATTTTAGCTGCCCCGACGCTGCTTATCGAAGAGCCGCATCAATATGGCATTATCAACGAAAATTTTGTCGCGATTGATTTTACAAAAAAGATAGTACTGATTGCAGGGACCGGTTATACAGGGGAGATTAAAAAGAGCATTTTTTCAATATTGAACTTTATTTTGCCATTCCAGCATAATGTGCTTTCTATGCACTGTTCGGCGAATACTTCGAAAGAAGGGGAGACTGCTTTGTTTTTTGGACTTTCGGGTACAGGGAAGACGACCTTGTCAGCTGATAGAAATAGAAAGTTGATCGGTGATGACGAGCATGGATGGAGCGAAAAGGGAATATTCAATTTCGAAGGTGGCTGCTATGCCAAATGTGTAGGTTTATCGGAGGACAAAGAGCCTGAGATTTTTCACGCAATTCGTTTTGGGGCTCTGCTTGAAAATGTTGTTTTGGATGAATTTGATCGACCTGATTACAACGATATTAGCAAGACGGAAAATACCCGCGTATCCTATCCAATAGATTTCATGGAAAATGCGGAAATGAGCGGTATTGGTCGTGAACCTGAAAATATTTTTTTCCTGACGGCAGATGCTTTTGGTGTACTTCCTCCCATTTCATTGTTGACCATCGATCAGGCAGTATATCATTTCGTTAGTGGTTATACAGCAAAGGTTGCGGGTACAGAGGTAGGGGTAAAGGAGCCTACAGCAGCATTTTCAACCTGTTTTGGACAGGCATTTTTGCCGCTTCATCCTTCAAAATATGCGGCTTTGCTGCGTTCAAAACTAGAGCAAAATCGCAATATCAAAGTTTGGCTAGTGAACACGGGCTGGATTGCCGGTCCTTACGGAATAGGCAGACGTATTAAGCTAAATTATACGCGATCGCTAATTCGAGCAGCAATGGATGGCTCACTGCTCGAGTCTCACTTCAACAAGCACAATATTTTTGGACTGGAGTATCCGACGAGCTGTGGAGAGCATGTTCCTGCACAAATTTTAGATGCGCGAGGCTTATGGAACAATGACGAGGCTTATGACATGCAGGCAAAACGCCTGGCGAAGCTGTTTATTTCGAATTTTGAAAAATTCAATAATGAGATGCCACCTTCGGTGCACGCAGCAGGACCTAAAATAGAAACTACAGTTCTGGTGTCCTAATTCGTTCTGCCATTATAACAAACAGGAGGAAATACTTTTCCTCCTGTTTGTTATAATTGTACCTTTCCTAATCGACAGACCTTTAATCGTGTTTTGTGACGAAAGAATCTATTTTTTCCTGTTCACTTCCAACAAGAGCATTGATAATAAGTTTGAAGGACGCCAGGCGAGCCTTTTTCTTATTATCTTTCGTGATTTCTAGCCAAGGCGATTTTTTTGTACTTGTCTTTTTAAATAAATCCTCAATATAGCCCGTATATACATCCCATTTCTCCTGGGCCTGCTGGTCTAGCACACCGATTTTCCATTGTTTTAGGATATCTTCTTTTCGCTCTTTTAACCTTTCGGCTTGCTCTTCTTTGCTGACGTTCAGGAATAATTTGATAAGGATGATGCCATCATCGATTAACTGCTTCTCAAATTCAGAGACCTGGTTCATAAACAGCTCATGTTGCTCCTTGGAGCAAAATCCAAATACAGGTTCAACAACAGCTCTGTTATACCAGCTACGGTCAAAAATTACAATTTCGCCGGCATTAGGGAGCTGTTTGATATATCGTTGAAAATACCATTGTCCGGCTTCCTCTTCGGTTGGTTTGGGCAATGCAACAACGCGTACCTTTTTGGGATTTAGATATTGGGTTATGCGGCCTATTGTACCACCTTTACCCGCAGCGTCCCTACCTTCAAAAATAATAAGGACCCGTTTTCCTTTTTCAATGATTTCATATTGAAGCTTTAAGAGCTTGACTTGAAGCTCGTAAAGTTCTTTCTCATAATCGTAAACATCATTGAATTTTTTTATTTCCAGAATGCCATGTTGTTCCAGATAGTTTAAAACATCTTTGTTTTCGTGGATCTTCTGAAGTTCATTTAAATCGTACTCTGCCATATGATATTTATTTATATGTTCGTTTTCCTAAAGTTACTTATTGAATTGTTAAAAAATGTCAAATTTCACATAAATCCGTAAGAGCTGCGTAATAATAAGCTTATGGTTTACGTTTAATATTCAAAACAGCGAAAGAGGCTGTTTGTATAAATTAGACTTTTCATAAATTTAGGTTAATAATTGGTTAGGTTAGCTCGGAGTTCCCCACTTCGAGCTTTTTTTGTGAACAGGATCGGAGGATCCCTGATAAGAACACGAAAAATTATGGTTTTTGCCACGCTCAAATAGAGTTTAATATTAATCTCTTCTAAACGTTAAAAAATGTTAAATGACTATTCTTGTTATAATGAATGCAAAAATGTGGCGTTTTCATTACAAATACTTTTCATAAAATAGGTTAATATATGGCTAACGAAAGCTCAGAGTTCCCCACTCTGGGCTTTTTATTTTTCAGCTTCCTTTTTTGACTTGCAGACTCTTTTTTTGACTTGAGTCAATGTTTAGCTTTTTGATCCGCGGCATATTTGCACTCGAAATATATTTAAACAAAAAATTTATGAGTGTAATTTTAGAAAAAGGACAAACAATTGGTTTCTACAAAGCCATAATTCCCATTATTGTATCGGTATTTGGAGTCTATTTGACTATTGGAATTGCTTTGGGGCTACTTCCGAAGTTTGTTGAGGAGAAATTAGGATACGACAGTTTTATTGTTGGTTTGGTTATTGGTTTGCAATCGCTAGCGACACTTCTTACACGCGCTTACTCGGGTAAAATTACCGATACGAAGGGTGCTAAGAAGAGCAAGATGTCGGGCGCTATTTTAGCTGTTCTAGCGGGATCAGCCTATGTTTTAGCTGTTTTTTTTCAATTTAGCAGCGGTACAGCGCTTGCATTGCTTCTTTTTGCCAGGGTAATGCATGGTATTGCAGAAAGTTTTCTGGTCACAGGAGCGCTTACTTGGGGCATCGGGTTGGTTGGACCGGCGCAGTCCGGAAAGGTGATGACCTGGAACGGTATTGCGATGTATGCTGGTATCGCTATCGGCGCCCCTCTAAGTATTTGGTTGGGACGAGTATCCGGAGACCTTTCCGCCTGTTTTCTTATGTTATTATTGCCAATGATGAGCTGGCTTGCCACGGTAAAACTGCCAGCCGTAGCCATTGATAAAGACCATATCCGTACACCGTTTTATAAGGTGATAGGGGCGATTTCTGGACAAGGGCTTAGCTTGGCATTCTCTTCCATGGCATTTGGCTGTATTGCGTCCTTCATTGCCTTGTTCTTCAAGGCGATGAATTGGGGGGAGGCTTCATTGGCGTTTATGGTTTTTGGGACATGTTATGTGTTGACCAGAGTGTTCTTTGCATCATTTCCAGATAGATTTGGCGGTCTTAAAATAGCTTTGATATCATTGTTTATCGAAGTTCTGGGACAAGCGCTGATCTGGACTGCCTCATCCAAAATGCTTGCAATAATAGGCTGCGGACTTACAGGTGTAGGGTTTTCCCTGGTATTCCCGGCTTTGGGGGTGCTAGCCATAAAAAAAGTTGCACCGCAGATGCGTGGTACAGCACTTGGAGCTTATGTTGCGTTTGTGGATTTGTCTCTGGGACTGGCAGGACCATTGGCGGGAATGATCGCGGGCTCGTTTGGTTATCAGTCGGTCTATTTATTTGGGGGAATCAGCTGTCTGCTGTCTATCCTTATATTGATCTGCAACAGGAAATAAGCTTACGGAAATTCACAACATGTTGCAGCAAAGAATTTCATTAAAGGCGAGAGGAAATTAAATTGATCTGTATAAATAAGACGGACCGGGTGTAGATCCCCTGAGTCCGTCTTATTTATTGTGTATTTTGTTGCTCACTAAGCAACTTCTCTTAGATCTACTGCAACTACACGGGATACACCTTGTTCAACCATGGTTACGCCATAGATGATGTCTGTACTTGCTATCGTTTTTTTATTGTGTGAGACCACGATAAATTGTGAATTCTTGGAAAAATCCCGGATAATATTATTGAATTTATCAATATTAGTATCATCCAACGGAGCGTCCACCTCATCGAATATACAAAAAGGTGCCGGTTTAGAAAGATAGAGTGAGAATAACAAGGCTGTTGAAGTCAAGGTCTTTTCACCACCCGAAAGCTGATTGATAGACAGCGGTCTTTTCCCTTTTGGCCTTGCAATAATGTCGATGTCTGAATCCAGCGGATTGCTTGGGTCTGTGAGCACCAGGTCACAGCTGTCTTCTTCGTTAAATAGCGAACGGAATACCTTGACGAAGTTATTCCTTACGGCATCGAATGTAAACATAAACTGAACTTGAGCGGTATCGTCAATTTCTTTTATTGTTGCCATCAATGAGCCTTTTGCTTCGATTAAATCAGCTTTCTCTTTGTTAATGAAATCATAGCGTTCATTCATCTCGTCAAAAGCCTCTTTTGCCATTAGATTGATCGTTCCAAATTCATCAAGCTGTTTCTTGAGTTTACTGCATTTGGTTGCCAATGTCGTCTGATCTTCTGTGATCTCAGGCACATCTTCACGGTCAATCAGGTCTTTCAGTTCAACGTTGAATTCAACAGAAAGACGTTCTTTCAAGGCATTGAGGTCGATCTGAAGACCCGTTTTTTTATCTTTGATCTCTGAAACAAGAAAGTCACTCTGTTCTTTTGAACGACGCTGCTGTGTCAGAGCATCTTCGAGGTTATTGATTTTCTGCTTATCTGCATAGTAGCCGTCTTCCAATTCTTTGAGACCATCTTCCAGGGCAATCTTCTGCTCATACATGGCAATAAGATCCTGATCTTCTTCATCTTCAAATGGAATGGTTGTTCTTAAAGCTTCCTGCACTTCAACTAATTCTGCACTGTTTCGCTCCACACGGATTTCGTGATCATCTTTCTGCGTCTCTCTAAATTCGAGATCTTTTGTGATATTGGAAACTTTGTTTAACTGTTGATGGTAAGCGATATTCTCTTGATTGTATGCGGTTGATTTTTCGTTAAGTACCTCAGATATTTCATGGAACTGATCTTGTAAAGTCGATAATTCGGCTATACTCTGTTCTTTTTCCAGACGGAGGTCCTGAAGCTGTGGCTCCGCAATTTTTAAATCCGATTCTATACCTTCAATTTTCTCCTGAATATCTTTTTTACGGGCCTGGGAGTTATTGATGAAGGCTTGGTATTGCTCTTGCTTTGTTTTGACGGTAATTAATTCATTATTCAGTCTATTGAGCTGAAAGCGCAGCTCATCGATTAACTCTTTCTGTGAATTGCCACGTAGTGCATCCAAACGAGCTGTTTCGGCCGTTATTTTATCTTCAAGTTTTGCTATTTCCTGATTTAAGGTTTTGATCTCTTGGGATAGCACTTCCAGGTTTTTCGCTCTTCCGATACGTTTGCCCTCAAATAATCCCACCGAACCACCCGAAAGGCCCAAATGATGTTTCGAATAACGCCCATTTTTTTGTAGAATCACCTGTCCTAGAGCAGGTAGCTTTTCATCCAGCTCCTTTTCATTTTCATGTTTAAGGATGAAGACCTGCTGGAGCAGCATCGTACATAAAGTCTTGTACTTTTCATCTACGTTAATCACATCTAACGCAGACATCAAATTGTCATTTGGTACAGGGGCAGCGCTTGGGGAATCTACTATGGCATCTAAAACAAAGAAATTAGCTCTTCCTTTTGCTGCATCGCTCAATAGTTGGATAGCCTGAACGGCATCTTGTTGTGTTTCGACAACATAATGGTTCATAATAGGCTCTAGGTAGTTTTCAATAGCCACACGGTAATCTTCCTGACAGAAAAGGACATCTGATAGGAGTGGGGGCTGCTTTTTCCAGCCTGCATTTTTCTTGAGGAAGCGAATGGAATCGGGGAAACCTTCTAAATTATCAACAAGGGATTTCGTGAGGTTGTATTCGTTTTGTTTGGCATCTACCAGACGGAGATCTTTGGCAAGCTGGGCCTTAAATTCCTCGAGGTTTGCCTGGCACTGATTAATCTGTTCTTGGAGCTCTTCTTCCTGCTGGTTTGCTGAATCGTACTGAAGCTGCTGTGCTTCTACACGGCCCTCCAATTCCATAACAGAGGAATTGAACTGCTGCAATTCGGCTTCTTTTGCTTCTGTATCTACACTATTGCGAACAGATTCTTGCAGAAGAGCTTCTTTCTGAATTGTGAATACCGCAAGATCTTTTTCTAATTTGTAGATTTTTGCCTGTAATTCAGCATTGCTCTTATTAAAAATATCGAGCTTTCCCTTTGCAGACTGTTGCTGTCCTCTCAATTCGTCGACTTCGGTTTTATCCGATTCAAGATTTATTTTTAACGAATCGAGTTTATTTTGCTCATCAAACAATTCCTCATTCAGTCGTTTGATGGTGTAGAGGACGTGATTAAGCTGTTGTTTATCGCTGTTGATATCGAGGTTCAGTCGGTTTTCTTTATCTTGAAGATTTTTGACTTTTTCGTTTTTGATCTTCTTTTCCGATTCATAACCTCGGATTTTATTGACAAATTCCTGTGTTGTTTTTTGCTGTACCGAAAGGTTTTTTTCCTGTTCCAAATTTGTCTGGCGGAGTATTTGGAGTTCAGTTTCCGCGTTCAGAATATTTTGCTGTGCATTGACGGCATCTTTTTGAACCTTGGATTCTTGTGTCTGAAGTCTTTCTAATTCGGTCGAAAAATCAGCAATTCTATAATAAGCCAAATCTATACTGCTCTGGCGGTATTCTGCTTTAAGGGAGGTATATTTTTCAGCTTTTTTAGCTTGATTTTCTAATGATTTGAGATTCTTTGTGATTTCGTAAAGCAAGTCATCCACACGGGAAAGATCGGCTTCAGTATCTCTCAGCTTTGCTAAAGTTTGTTTTTTACGAACTTTATACTTCGAGATTCCGGATGCTTCTTCAAAGAGGTTGCGACGTGAATTATCTTTGTTGTTGATAATTTCATCAATCATTTTCAATTCGATGATCGAATAACTGTCGGCACCAACTCCGGTATCCAGGAACAGATCCGTGATATCTTTTAAACGACATTTGACATCATTCAATCGATATTCACTATCGCCGTTGCGAAACAGCTTACGGGTGACGGTCACTGTAGAGAATTCTGTTGGTAAAATATTATTGTTGTTGTTGAAGGTCAGCGAAACCTCTGCAAGGTTTGCCGGCTTTCTATTTTTCGTTCCATTGAAGATAATATTTTCCATTTTATCGGAGCGAAGCATCTTTGTACTTTGTTCCCCCAGTACCCAGCGTATGGCGTCGACCACATTGGACTTTCCGCATCCATTGGGACCGACAATCGCTGTGACACCATCATTGAAGTTGATCGTGATCTTGTCTCCGAAACTCTTAAATCCTTTAATTTCTAGTTTGGTTAACTGCATTTATACCAAATTTGTTTGTCGTTATAAGCTTGCGAAAATAGTAAAATTAAACAATAATTTTTTCTTTCTTTATTCACATTTTCCTGTTTCAGGATCACATGAAGGGCCTTCTTCGCCTCTGCGTTCAAGAGGTGCAGGCTGACTGGCCAGGCATTCATTTATTGTATTGTGAAAGACTTCCATGGGCTGTGCTCCGGGGATAGCGTATTTTCTGTCAAATACAAAGAAAGGAACACCTCGGAGTCCTAAGCTGACACCTTCTTGGATATCCTGTGCAACATCATAAGCAAATTCATCCGATTCCAATAAGTTTTTCACCTCCTGAGCGGAAAGCTGCTCTTGCGTTGCTATAGCGATGAGAACCTCGTTGTTATTTACATCGAGACCATCGGTGAAATGAGCCTTAAATAAGGCTTTTTTGATCTGAGTGCCTTTTTGCTGTGCCTGGGCAAAATGGATCAGACGATGAGCTTTTTTTGTATTTACAACGATTGCTTTTTCAAAATTCAGGTCAATTCCCAGCTCTTTTCCCTGCGCACTGAGTTGTGAAGTCATTGCAACAACATCGTCCATGCTCATGCCTTTCGTTTGAACGAGGTAATCGTAGGTTGGCATTGCTGGAGCATCTTCGGGATAGTCGGGGTTAAGCTGATACGATTTCCAGATGATTTCAGCGGCAGGCTTACTAGCGGATTGCTGAAGCGCCAATTCAAGCTTTGTCAAGCCAATATAACAAAATGGACAAATAATGTCCGACCAAATTTCTATTTTCATATTTCTTTTTTTACTGCGTATATTGTAATCAAAAATACATATAATAACGATGATTATCTGTTTACATTGTTGCTTGGATGTAAACAAGTGTTTCATGTACTTGTATAATTATGTTGGAGAAAGCTTTTTTGAATCGTAAAGTTACCCTTGTCCTGGGCGGAGGTGGTGCAAGAGGTCTTGTGCATATTGGTATTATTCGACGGCTTGAAGAGCTGGGCTTTGAAATCGATGAGGTGGTAGGCTGTTCAATAGGAGCACTTGTCGGTGGTATTTATGCGCAGGGGAAGATGGATGTTCTCGAAGATTGGATGCAGCGCCTGACGAAGAAATCGGTCTTTAATATGATGGATTTTAGCTGGAAGGGACTAGGAATGATGAAGGGGGTCAAGGTGTTTAACGCCTTGAAATCTGTGATCCCCGATGCTAATATAGAGACTTTTCCAATTTTGTTTAAAGCCGTTGCGACAGATCTAAACTACGAAAAGGAGGTTGTGCTGGATTTTGGGAGTATGTATGATGCCATTCGGGCTTCGATTGCAATTCCAGCTGTATTTACAGCGGTAGAGGAGGAGAACCATGTGTACGTTGACGGTGGTGTACTGAATCCATTGCCCATAAATCATGTAACCAAGAAAGAGAATTTAATCATTGCTGTCAATCTGGAATCTAAACCCGATAAACAATATTCTGTTATCAAAAAACTGGATCCGAAGACTTCGAATTCCTTGGATATTCTACAAGCCTCGTACTATGTGATGCGCAGGAAAATGAGTCGTATGATTGTTGATTTATATCATCCCGATGTGGTGGTGGATATTCCTTATAATATCTGTAACCTTTGGGATTATCACCGCTCTGAATTTTTGGTTCAAAAGGGGCGGGAATATATTGAAAAAGCATTAAAAAACAAGACCAAAGCAAAGTAGTTGAGGTGATTAACGAACTGCTTTGCTTTGGTGTGGCTTGGTTTCTCCTGGCATTGAGATGAACTAGAGCTCAATTTTTTTCATTCTAAGCGAAACAAGCAAGGTGTTTGTTAAAACAAATTGGGGTAATCGCTAATAATTCCATCAACCTTTACAGCCTTCAGCTGTTCTATCTCGTCCTTTGTATTGACTGTCCATGGAATAACCTTGATATCCGCTTTATGGCACTGTGTAATAAAATCGCGTGTAGCTATTTTATAGTGCGGACTTATAATAAAAGGTGTAAAGCCCAAAGCTGCAATTGTTTGCTCAACGCTTTTGGTATAGTTTGCATCAATAAGATAAGAAACTTTGATTTGAGGATATGCTTTGTGCAGATATTTAATAGCTCTACTGTCAAACGATTGGATGACGGTTCGTGAAGCAATTTTCTTATCAGTGATCACCTGTACCATTAGGTCCACAAATTCTTCTACCCTTGGATGGAAAATACCATCTTTATCTTCCTTACTCTTCACTTCGATATTATAAAACATCGGCGCTTTCCTTTTTACACTTGCGTAGGCTTCAGTACTGTCAATAAGGTCTGATAGTTTTGCAATACGCGTAACCTGTTTTTTCTGTTCAGGAAACTCTTTGTAAAATTTCGATCCGATATCGTATTTAATCAGATCTTTATAAAGCATATCATAAATTCTCAGCGGTTTATCTTTGTCAGAAATTTCGGAGCCATTGGGTTTCAATACAAATTTTGGGTTAAGATAGTCGTCATGAAAGACAACAACCTTACGGTCTTTGGTAATGTGGCAATCCATTTCCAGTGTGGTCACCTTTGCCAGATCTATTGCATTTTTCATGGCAGCGATAGACTCTTCAGGATATAGGCCGCGGCCGCCGCGATGTGCTTCCAGACTAAGTTTAGGGAAATTGCCTGAATTTGATTTTGCTGAATCTTTCATAACTGAACAAGATACAAATGGTAATAACGTGCCCCAAAAGGCAATTCTGAGAAGACTTCTTTTCATTATTAAAATATTTAAACAAAATAGGGGAGTTGTTATATATTGCCCTTTTGAATAAGCGAATATACATATATATTTTACTTATACGTATTTTAACTGTTTCGAATATTTGATTTTGCAACTTTATGAAGGTTGATTCGAAACCGAATAAAGTTAAATGAATTTGTTTTTGTTTGAAATAGACGGAAACAAAGTGGTTGGAGTGGCAAATTCGCTTGATCTGACAGCGTTTCTGTGTCGAGCTCAACTCCGTTGCGTGGTCCTTTGTCCTTGGATAAATTTCTTAATTGTTGACATGAAATCTATTTTTTTTGTCTTTTTTGCAAGAAATTATTGTCATTCCTTTCAGAATTCCCTTTATTTGCACAAATCTCAAATTAGATGGCGAAAAATTTATTGATAGTTGAGTCTCCAGCGAAAGCGAAAACGATAGAAGGGTATTTAGGAAAGGATTTTTTGGTCAAGTCGAGTTATGGACATATTCGCGACTTGGTGAAAACCGATGATGCAATTGATACCGAAAAGAATTTTGAACAAAAGTATGAAGTTCCCTCCGACAAAAAGGCGGTTGTAAGTGAACTGAAGAAATTGGCTAAAGCTGCAGAAACGGTTTGGTTAGCGTCCGATGAGGACCGCGAAGGAGAGGCTATCTCATGGCACTTATTTGAGACTTTGGGATTAAAAGATGAAAGTACAAAAAGGATTGTGTTTCATGAGATTACGAAGCCAGCTATTCTGAAGGCTATTGACAATCCGCGTAAAATAGATTATAACTTAGTAAATGCACAACAAGCGCGAAGAGTTCTAGATCGATTAGTCGGTTTTGAATTATCTCCGGTTCTATGGAAAAAGGTGAAGCCTTCCTTATCTGCTGGGCGGGTGCAGTCTGTCGCGGTTCGTCTGATTGTAGATCGTGAGCGTGAAATCAATAAATTTGAACCTGAAGCGGCTTTTAAGATCGTTGCTTTTTTTCATACGGGAAAAGTTAAAGATAGTTTTAAAGCCGAACTTCCGCAGCGTTTTGCAACAGAAGCAGAGGCGACTAAATTTTTGGAAGATTGTAAAGCAGCGCTGTTTTCAGTAAAAAATCTAGAAACAAAACCTGCAAAGCGTTCACCAGCGGCGCCATTTACCACATCAACATTACAGCAGGAAGCAAGTAGAAAGCTTGGATTTTCGGTTGCCCGCACCATGCAGGTGGCGCAAAGGCTGTATGAATCAGGACGAATTACCTATATGCGTACCGATTCTGTTAATTTGAGTGATACAGCGATTGAGGCTGCTGAAAAGGAAATCAAATCGGCTTACGGCAACCAGTACCATAAGCTCAGAAAATATAAAACAAAAACATCGGGTGCACAAGAAGCACACGAAGCTATTCGTCCTACTTATTTCTCTGAGCACACCATTGATGGTGATGCATCCGAAAAAAGATTATATGAGCTCATTTGGAAAAGAGCAATTGCTTCCCAAATGAGTGAGGCGGAGTTTGAACGTACATTGGCAAAGATCGACATCTCAACCCGTACCGAAGATTTGAATGCTTCGGGAGAAGTTATGAAATTTGATGGGTTCTTGAAAGTTTACATGGAATCCTTGGATGACGATCAAGACAACGCGATGGACGAAGATAGTGACAATGCTATTCTTCCACCGTTAGCCATTGGTATGCCATTGACTTTGAAAAACATGTCGGCAACGGAGCGTTTTACACGACCTCCAGCACGTTATACGGAAGCTGCTTTGGTGAAAAAATTGGAGGAATTGGGAATTGGCCGTCCTTCAACTTACGCCCCTACGATTTCAACTATTCAAAACCGCGGTTATGTTGTAAAGGAAGAGCGTGAAGGTAAATCGCGCGATTACCGTGTACTGACATTAAAGGATGCCGAATTAACAGCGGTAACAAAAACCGAAATAACCGGTGCCGAAAAAGGAAAAATGTTTCCAACGGATATCGGTGTTGTGGTGAATGACTTTTTGGTTGAACACTTCAACGGTATTGTGGATTTTCATTTTACGGCCAACGTAGAAAAGGAATTTGACGATATTGCGCATGGACTGACCGAATGGACAAAAATGTTACATGATTTCTATGGACCTTTTCATTCTGAAGTAGAAGATACTTTAGTAAATGCAGATCGTGCGAATAATGAACGTGATCTCGGTGTCGATCCAGTTTCCGGAAAGCCCGTTTCGGTTCGTATTGGTAAGTTCGGCCCGTTGGTACAGATTGGTTCTCCCGACGATGAAGAAAAACCTCGTTTTGCTTCCTTGCGGAAGGGACAAATGATCGAAACCATTACTTTTGAGGATGCCATGGAATTGTTCAAATTACCGAAAAAAGTCGGTTTATTTGAAGATAAAGAAATGACTGTCGCGGTTGGACGATTTGGACCTTATATACGTCACAATTCATCGTTTTACTCCTTACCAAAAGGTGTTGATCCTTTGGACGTAACAGAAGAAGAGGCAATACAGATTATCAAAGACAAACGTCAGAAAGATATCGAGAAAGTGATTCGGGTTTTTGATGAAAATCCAGATGCTCAAATCGAGCAGGGACGCTGGGGGCCATTTATTCGTTTTGGTAAGCAAAATCTGAAAATCCCTAAGGGAACCGAGATTGAAAAAATCACGTATGCGGATGTGCTGAAATGGGCTGAGGCGGATGCTCCGAAAGGAAAAGCGACCAAAGCAAAAACAACAGAAAAGAAAACTGTAGCAAAAAAAGCTACAGCAAAGAAGGCTCCAGCTAAAAAAACTACAAAGTCTAAATAAGGATGAAAGCAGATTTGCCTGAAAATATTGTCAAAGATATTATGATCGCCGTTGTTTTGGAAGGTGAGACGGTGGAGACAAAAAATTGGACTGTCTATGTTATCAATGACAAGAACATTGCCATTCAGAATGTGCTGATCAGCTCAAAAGGTTATGGCGAAAAGGATGGCCGACAAGTAACAACAACAACTTTGCGTCATTTTATTGGAAATATAGAAGCTAAATCTTTCGATCGTGTTGAAGCGATTGACGAACAGGTATTCGGGTTGACAAATGAATATTGGTTGAGTTTTTATATTGATAATATTATTTACGATAAAAAATATATCTTTTTACCCGAAAGCATTGTGGATGGTAACCTGACTAAGGTTCCTTTAGTCAATCGTCCCGGTGTAATCATAGGAGGAAACGAATAATGAGTGGACGTCACAATTTTATTATCGCCATAGATGGTTTTTCCTCCTGCGGCAAGAGTACCCTGGCAAAGGCTTTGGCAAAAAAACTGAAGTTTGCCTTTATTGACAGTGGAGCTATGTATAGGGCCGTCACACTCTATTTTATCCGGCATGAGATAGCGCTGGATGATCAAGAAGCGATCGAAAATGCACTGAAAGATATCCACATTGATTTTATCCCAAATGCAATAAAAACGGAAATTCATCTAAACGATGAGGATATCTCGGAAGAGATCCGTCAGATGTATATTTCTGATAAAGTCAGCGATGTGAGTGCAATCAAAGCTGTTCGGGTTGCTATGGTTGCCCAGCAGCAAAAATTGGGTAGCAGACGAAATATTATTATGGATGGCCGTGATATTGGTACTACCGTTTTTCCAGATGCTGATCTGAAAATTTTTATGACGGCAGACCCTAAAGTACGTGCCGCGAGGCGTTATTTGGAGTTGACGGAAAAAGGAGAGGACGTGACTTTAGAAGAAGTCGTGGAGAATCTTTCTACACGTGACCGTATCGACAGTACGCGCGCGGAAAGTCCATTACGACAAGCCGAAGACGCTATTGTTTTGGATAATTCAAATCTGACGCCAGAACAACAGCTTCATTTTGTTGAAGAGGAATATTTAAAAGCTAAGGCTGCAAAAGCACAATCATAAAACAAAAAGGAGGCCGACTATTTAGTCGGCCTCCTTTTTTAGCTATTTTACGCTATTGATCTGCTGTTGTTCCAATAATTTTCCAACATTGTTTTTCTCTCCGAATTCTGCTGTCTGCTCTTGAAAAGACTCCAGAAGCGCTTTGATAGCATCTGAATTATCTGCTGTACGTTGATAGATATCGGGAATTGTTTTTTCAATATTCTTATCGCCGAGTTCAATGTTATCAACTTCGATTTTGCCTATTTTTTCCAAAACAGCTTGTTGACTATTTCTGACATCTTCTAATTCTCTTGCTATTTTTTCCATCAATTGGAATTTCTTCAATTTATCCATATGAAATCGTTTTGGTTACTATAATAAGAACAAGATGCCTCGAAAGTTTGTTTTGTTTTTTTTTTTAAATGCAAATAGAAGAGGAGTTTATGGGAAGGAACTATAAAAAAGAAAAAGACGGAACATGCCTGTCCCGCCTTTCATAAGTCCTGTTATTTTGTTATTAATTTGTACGTCCCGGATACACTTGAAGAGCTTTCTCTAGGCAAACCAATGCTTTATTAAGATCTTCTTGATTAAGCACATAGGCAAGGCGTACTTCATTTACACCAGCACCCTCCGTACTGTAAAAACCCGTAGCGGGAGCCATCATTACTGTTTCGTTATTGTAAGAGAACTCTTCCAACATCCATTGGCAGAATTTATCAGCATTGTCAATCGGTAGTTTGGCAACGACGTAAAATGCACCACCTGGGTTAGGAGAGTAAACTCCTTCAATGGCGTTAAGTCCTTTCACGAGGGTATCTCTTCTTGCTGTGTATTCTTTGGATACTGCTTCAAAGTAACTGTCTGGTGTATCAACAGCAGCTTCACCCGCAATTTGACCTTCCAGCGAAGGGCTTAAGCGAGCTTGCGCAAATTTCAGTGCAGTCTGATATAGTTCTTTATTTTTGGTAATGATACATCCAATACGCGCACCACACGCAGAGTAACGTTTTGATACTGTATCAAAAATAACCACATTATTTTCGAGACCTTCTAAATGCATTGGTGAGATAAACTCTCTGCCATCGTAACAAAATTCACGGTAGGCCTCATCTGAGAAAAGGTAAAGATCATATTTTAGACAAAGTTCACGAAGAGCTTCGAGTTCTTCTCTGGAATAAAGGTAACCCGTCGGGTTATTTGGATTACAGATGCAGATCGCTTTGGTTTTAGGGGTAATTACTTTTTCAAATTCAGCGATAGAAGGTAATGCAAATCCACTTTCAATATAGGACATGATTGGTTTGATTACAACATCAGAGGAACACGCAAAACCATTGTAATTTGCATAAAATGGCTCTGGAATGATAATCTCTTCTCCTTCATTTAAACAGGCTTGCATAGCGATCATAATCGCTTCTGAACCGCCATTCGTTACTAATATATCTGTTGGCTCAATATTATAATTTAGCTTATTATAATATTCTGCTAACTTATTTCGATAAGAGGCTGTACCTTCAGAAGGTGTATAGGCCCACACTTTGAACTGTATATTTTTCAAAGCATTAAGCATCACTTCAGGTGTTTGGATATCAGGTTGTCCGATATTGAGGTGGTATATCTTTTTACCTTCTTTTTTTGCTTGATCAGCATATGGCGTCAACTTTCTAATAGGCGACGCAGGCATATTCAGCCCTTTTTCTGATATTACTGGCATTATAGTTTTTTTAAAATTAGTAGTGCAAAGCTAACCAAAATAAAACGAAAAAAGCCACATGATTATGTGGCTTTTTTCGTTTTATTTACGAGCATTGTTATTCTACAATACCCTTAATATATAGCGTTTTTACAGGAGTCTTGGTGTTCGACTGTACGGTGAAACTCTTTGTGAATGGAGCTTTTGCCGCCGCATTGTAAGTTACTTTGATCGTTCCGCTTTCGCCTGGTTTAATTGGCGTTTTCGTAAATTCTGCTACAGAACATCCGCAGGTAGGCACAACATTTGAAATGATAATTGGCTCACTGCCTGTGTTTGAAAACTTAAAATTATACGAAACGGGCGTACCGGCCGGAATTTTGCCAAAATCATGGGTTTCTTTTTCGAATTTAAATTCCCCTTGTCCTGTCTGCATCGAAGAAAAACCAATAAAGGAAATGATCACTGCTAAGATTGTTATATACTTTTTCATGCTTCTAAAATATTACTTTACGATTAAAATAGTACAACTGATATGCCAAATTTAATATTTATTGCCAATTTATTGTACATCTAACAACTTTATTACAGTTATATTATACCTTCTTTCAATAGGTCCTGTATGTGGATAACACCAGCATAATTCCCTTTGTCGGAAACCAGTAGTTGTGTGATGTTATTTTCACGCATAATATGGAGAGCATTGGCTGCCAATTCATTTTTGTCGATGATTTTTGGTGATTTTCCCATGATATCGGCGGCAGTAATTGCTGCTAAATTGGTGTGTTTCTCCAGCATACGACGGATATCACCGTCTGTGATGATGCCGAGTATGTGGTCAGCATCCAATACCGCTACAGCTCCCAGTCTAAACTTTGTTATGGTGATGATGATATCACTTACAGTGGCTTGCGGTTGGACACTAGGTTTGCCGTTCTGATCGGATAGATCGCCGACTCTTAAGTACAGTTTTTTTCCTAATGCTCCTCCTGGATGGTATTTTGCAAAATCTTTATCCGTGAAATCGCGGCACTCTTGTAAAACGACAGCAAGCGCATCACCCATTGCTAATTGAGCAGTTGTACTTGAAGTCGGTGCTAGGTTGTTAGGACAAGCTTCTTTCTCAACGGTAGTATTTAATATATAGTCTGCATTTTTAGCGAGATAGGATTCCGTATTTCCGACTAAAGCAACCAATACATTCTTTGTCTGTTTTAAAAAGGGGACAAGTACTTTAATTTCAGGTGTATTACCACTTTTTGAGATCGCAATAATTAAATCATTTTGTTGGATAATACCAAGATCTCCGTGGATAGCATCAGCTGCATGCATAAAGATCGATGGTGTGCCTGTCGAATTTAGCGTTGCAACTATCTTTTGAGCAATAATGGCACTTTTGCCGATTCCAGTTACAATGACACGCCCCTGTAAATTTAGAATACGATCGACAACGGTAACAAAATCATCATCAATATATTGAGCTAAAGCAGCTACTGCCTTGGCTTCTTCTTGAATAGCTTGAATAGCTATATTTTTTATTTCGTAGTTGTTTTTCACAAAAAATACTCTTACTTTTATGTATTAGAATAGATTGCAAAAATAGATTATTTTTCAAGATTATTTCTTCATTTATCTATCTTATTTTTGCCCAAGGCGCAATGGAAATAGAAAAATCACTTTTCGACAATTTACAAGATTTTTTTGGTTTTGATACTTTTAAAGGGGATCAAGAGGCAATTATAACTAGTATTCTTCAACGAAGAGATACTTTTGTAATAATGCCAACCGGAGGAGGGAAATCAATTTGCTATCAGCTTCCTGCTCTTATGAGTGAGGGAACTGCAATTGTTATTTCTCCGCTGATTGCTTTAATGAAAAACCAGGTAGATCAGCTTCGTGCATTCGGTGGCGAAGATAGTATCGCTCATTTTTTAAATTCATCATTGAATAAGAGCGAAATTACAAAGGTTAAGGATGATGTACTCGCCGGGAAGACCAAATTGCTGTATGTAGCTCCAGAATCCCTTGCCAAGCAAGATAATTTGGAATTCTTACATCAGATTACCGTGTCTTTCGTAGCGGTTGACGAAGCGCATTGTATTTCGGAATGGGGGCACGATTTCAGACCAGAATATCGTAAAATACGCCAGGTAATTAACGAAATAGGTGCCAATATCCCTATTATCGCTCTTACGGCGACTGCTACTCCCAAAGTTCAGTCGGATATCCGTAAAAATTTACAGATGAATGATGCTGTTTTATTTAAATCATCATTTAATCGGAGCAATTTGTATTACGAGGTGCGGCCCAAAAAGGATGTTGTTAAGGAGATTGTTCGTTTTATCAAAACCAAATCGGGAAAGACTGGTATTGTCTATTGTTTGAGCCGCAAAAAGGTGGAAGAGATCAGTGAGGTTTTGAACCTAAATGGCATCAAAGCCTTACCTTACCACGCGGGGTTAGACGCTAAAACAAGAGCTGATACACAGGATAAATTTTTGATGGAGGACGTCGAAGTGATTGTGGCTACCATCGCTTTCGGTATGGGAATAGACAAACCTGACGTTCGTTATGTCATTCACCATGATATTCCTAAATCCATGGAGGGTTACTATCAGGAAACTGGACGTGCTGGACGTGATGGCGGAGATGGTTATTGTTTGGCTTTTTACTCGGAAAAAGATGTTGAAAAGCTGACCAAATTTATGAAAGATAAACCTGTGGCCGAACGCGAGATCGGTACACAGATCTTAAAAGAGGTTATTGATTATTCGGAGTCTGCAGTATGTCGTCGTAAACAAATTCTTCATTATTTTGGAGAAAATTTTGACGAGCAGGGCTGCAGTAACATGTGCGATAACTGCCGCTCGGAGAAAGAGTATTTTGAGGCCGAAGATTCGCTGAAAAATGTACTGGGCTTCATTCAGGAACAGGGTGAGAAATTTGATGATCATCACGTGATCAACGTCATGATGGGTCAAAATAATCAACCCGTATCTTCCTATAAACATGATGAACATCGTCTTTTCGGAACGGGTAAAGAGAAAGGTGTTATTTATTGGAAATCTTTGCTGAGACAGACTGTGCTTGACAACTTTATCGAAAAAGATATTGATCATTATGGCCTTTTAAAATTGACAGATATTGGCCGTCATTATCTGGATAACCCTTATCAACTAAAATTTGTTTTGAATCGTCCAATTGAAGGGGGAGATAGCACAAATTCGGAAGATACAGGGCACGGCACAGGAGCCTTAGATACCGTCTTGTTGGGTATGCTTAAAGACCTACGCAAGAAAATTGCAAAAGGGAAGTCATTGCCTCCGTTTGTCATCTTTCAAGATCCTTCGCTGGAAGAAATGTGTACACATTATCCAATTGCCATCGATGAGTTGAAACAGATCCAGGGAGTAGGGAATGGTAAAGCGATTAAATTTGGCGCTCCATTTATTGCCTTGATTAAAGACTACGTTGAGGAAAATGAAATCGATAGACCTGTAGATCTTGTCATTAAAAGTACAGCTAATAAATCGGCGTTAAAGGTGTCTATTATTCAAAATATCGATCGTAAAATAGCATTGGATGATATTGCTTCAGCTAAGGGGATAACTTATGAGGAAATATTGAAGGAAATAGAAACGATTGTAAATGCGGGCACAAAAATCAATATCAATTATTTTATTGATGAAATTATTGATGAGGATCGCCAGGATGAGGTATACGACTATTTTAAGACAGCGGAGACTGATTCAATTAATGATGCGCTTAAAGAACTTGGCGGGGATGATTACAGTTATGAAGATCTCCAATTGATGCGAATCAAATTTTTATCAGAGCTTGGCAATTAATATTTTTATAATTATATGATTAACAAATACATTCCCGAAATAAAGAATGGGACATCGCAGAATTTCTTTTTAATGGCGGGACCATGTGCAATTGAGGGAGAAGAAATCGCTTTGCGTATTGCTGAAAAGATTGTTACAATTACAGATAAACTTAATATTCCTTACATTTTCAAGGGATCCTACCGTAAGGCCAATCGGTCCCGCCTAGATTCATTTATGGGAATAGGTGATGAAAAGGCGCTGAAGATTTTAGAAAAAGTAGGGAAAACTTTTGGTGTACCTACGGTGACAGATATCCATGAGAGCCACGAGGCAGAAATGGCAGCCGCATACGTTGACGTTCTTCAAATTCCAGCATTTTTGTGCAGACAGACTGATTTATTGGTTGCGGCGGCAAAAACGAATAAGGTGGTCAATGTAAAAAAAGGCCAGTTTTTAAGCGCTGGATCTATGAAATTTGCAGTAGATAAGATCGTGGAATCTGGAAATGAAAAGGTTTTTTTAACTGATCGTGGCAATACATTCGGCTATCAGGATCTCATTGTAGATTATCGAGGTATTCCCGAAATGCGTGCTTTTAACGTCCCAACAGTGATGGACTGTACACATTCCTTGCAACAACCAAATCAGACTTCTGGCGTTACTGGAGGAAAACCAGCTTTAATTGAAACGATCGCGAAAGCAGCTATCGCCGTGGGAGCTGACGGTCTGTTTATAGAAACACATCCTGATCCGGCAAATGCGAAATCTGATGGCGCCAATATGTTACATTTGGATTTACTTGAAGGCTTGATGGAAAAACTGGTACGAGTTAGACAAGCTATTTTATAGTATAATAAATAAATCACAATAAAAAGGAGCCAATAGGCTCCTTTTTTATAATCAATTATATCAAACTTAAAGCTAAATTATTATATGTTATCAAAAGTTGCGTTGACAGCGTTTTTTCTGTTGTCTTTTTCTGCCATTAAAGCGCAGGAGAATTATAGTTGGTTTTCTCCACTAGAAGATAAACATGTGGAAGGTAGGTTGGAGAATCAGAAGCTTTCAGCCTTCAACAGACTTCCGGATGAATTGGAAAGTCAGGTACGTAAACCAGTATGGGAGCTAGGTAAGAATAGCGCAGGATTCTATATTGACTTTCAAACTTCTTCGCCTGAGATTACAGTTCAATACCAAGTTGCCGGAGGCTTAAATATGCCCCATATGCCAACAACAGGTGTTAGCGGGCTGGATCTTTATGCTTATGATACGGCAAAGAAAGAATGGAAGTGGGCTTATGGCAGTTATGATTTCTCGGATACTATTTCTTATACGTGGAAGAATATTGGGCGCAATGAAAAATTTAATTATCGCTTATATCTTCCGCTCTACAATACTGTTAAGTGGTTAAAGATTGGTGTGCCAAATACGGCTAAATTAACGTATACTCATACCACAGCAGCAAAGCCTATTGTTGTCTATGGAACCTCGATCGGACAGGGGGCCTGTACAAGCCGTCCTGGTTTGGCTTGGACCAGTCAGGTAGGAAGGGCATTTAATCACGAGGTGATCAATTTATGTTTCTCTGGAAATGGTCGACTCGAGCAACCTATTTTAAATATGATGAACCAAGAAGATGCCGCCTGCTATATTCTCGACTGTATTCCCAATCTGGCTATTTCGAAATCGCTAACAGAGACACAATTGGATTCTTTGTTGGTCCATGCGGTGACATTTTTAAGAAAAAAACATCCTGCAACACCTATTATTTTGACCCAGCATAGCTCGGGGAGTATAGCAGAAGTCTTTAATGAAGATAAAAATGCAGAGTATCAGCAAAGCAGCCGGGCATTGAAAGCTGCGTTTGAAAAATTACAATCGAAAGGGGTTCGCCAGCTTTTCTTATTGTCGAGCCAAGAGCTTAATCTGGATTTGAATTCGACTGTAGACTATGCTCATCCAAATGATCAAGGTATGGAAAGAATCGCAAATGCGTATATTAAATTATTGAAAAAAATTCTAAAGTAGGCTATTGTTAACGGGGACGCTCTGGATATGAGCGTTCGGAATTCACTGAATCAATAATAGGGCATCGTATATGAAACAGATTTATTGGATTAGCATACATCCGTCAGCACAAGAAATAAAAATAGAAAAGGGAAGCTTAAAACTTCCCTTTTCTATTTTTATTTCTTTTTCATTTTCATCGTCATTTTTGCCTTTTCACCACCCCCATAATTAAAGGTTTTGGCATTGCTTTCTTTCTTTTGGTGAAAAGCACCGCCACGGGAAAGATCTTCTTTATCTTCCTCCTTGCTCGACTTTTTCTTTTTGTCGGCGATGGGATTATAGATTGCAAGGTCCTCAGGCAATTCCAAAACATCCATTCTTTTACCGACGGCCTGTTCTATTTTTTTGACCATTGGTAATTCCAGATCTGTTGTGAAAGTCAACACGACCGATTCTTCATTATCGTCATTTTTAACAAGATGATTTAAGAATTCCTCCTTTTCATTCGGTAACTCAAATTGAAAAATGAATGGAATAGCGGAAAGGTCCACATCGTTTGTATTTTCCCGTGCAATAATCAAGACACGAGATTGATTATTTTCCTTGAAATCTTCCACGGTTTCGTAGCCAAAATCATCGTAGAACAATGGATTGAGGATAGCAATTTCTTCTTTATTGCTACTGAACAAACTGCTGGCCAACTTTTGGGCAGTAAGTTTCGAGTTTACAAAGACGACTACTTTTTGAAATACTTCTTTATCCTGCAACAGAAGATTTAATAAATTGATCTTTGTTGTGAAATTGGGAACATGATATAATAATAGATCTAGGGTGTCGACAGTGTCATTTTCAAGTTCATCTATTTCGACTGAGGCACAATTTTCATTCATGAAATTGTCGATCATGTCATAAAGTTTTTGGTGTTCAACAGTACTGAAAACCAAATGTTGTACCTTTCCACAGCTTTCGGCTAATTCCCTTACTGTATTTTGCATTCCTTGTTTGATAATCTCTTCAGCATCATCAATAATTAATGTCTGAATACGGTTGAGATTCAAGGCCAATTTAAGATAGATCGCTCTTGCACGATTTGGAGTAGCGACAACAATATCTTTTCCATCAACCAGTTCTTCGATTTCTTCTTCCATGCTACCTGAAGCCCGTAATCCAATGATGCGAAGACCTTTATTTTTGCTTAATTGGTAGAATCTCTCAACAATTTCGTCGATACGTTCTTCATTAGGCGCCAAGATCAAAAACTTCGGAGCTTCATCTGTTGTGAATTTCAACTTCATCAAGGTAGATAAGACATAAGTTGTGGTTTTGCCAGCACCTTCCGGAGCGATGGCAATCACATCCTGTCCACCAAGAATTCTGGAAATGCATCTACTTTGAATTTCCTTTGGAGCTAGGTAACCGAGTTCGGTCATCGTAGCAGTCAATCTTTTGCTAAGTTTTAGTTTCTCTAACGACACGTATCCTTTTATTTATGTAAGTTACAAAAGTACAAATTTAGATCTTAGATCAGCTAATGTGCGCCCATTTTTGAAAAGAGATTAATAATAATGACTCCAACGACAATCAAGACCATGCCGATAATGGCTGCTGTATCGGGAATCTGTTTGAATAAGAACATACCAATCAGCGTAATGGCTACAATACCAACCCCGGACCAAATTGCATAGGATATTCCGACGGGTAGGTATTTAAGTGTGATGCTTAAAAAATAGAAGGCAATGATATAACCTACAATACAGATAAGAGTAGGCTTTATAAGGGTAAAACCTGCAGACTTCTTTAAAAAAGTGGTTGCAAATATCTCAGCGGCTATGGCAAGAAAAAGATAGATGTACTTCATTGTTACAAAGGTACAATTTTTTGTTTGGTAAGGTTCGGTTAATTAGGTCAATAACAGCGAGAAGTTAAGTTGTTTTCGAGATAATGAATTGCGTATAAGGGTAAATTTATCTAAGTTTGGCCAATTCACATAGCTAGACGCAAGATTTGATTTTATGGGGCATGTTCGAACTTTTTGGAAATCGGTACTAATATTTTTTGTTTTTTTGTGCTTTTGTAGTGCTATTCTTGCCCAAGAACAGCTGCAAGAGTTAAAGAAATCATATTACAGTCTTCCTTTAGGAAGCAAGGAGCGGTTTGTATTGACTGGAAAATATGCGCAGGGCTTATATTTTAATAATGAAAAAGTACTGGCCAGTCAACTGCTTAATGATAATATTCAGCTAGCCAGAAATTATCCTGACAAGCAATATTATGCTTATTTGAATTGTATTGCAGCCATGAACAGCTTTAACGATCATGCATATGAAAAATCACGGTATTATTTAGAACATGCTAAATCTGTGCTACCGATTGTCCGCGATAATGGAATTAAAGGTTATGTGTATTATTGTGATGGATGGGTTATGACAAGGCAGAATAAGGAGGATGAAGCGGTTTCTCAATTTCATAAAGCAATTTCATTTTTAGAGAAAGCTTCACAGACTGACGCAAATATCGCTCGAAAACTAGCCGTTTATAAGGAACTGACAGCAATATATGCAAACCAACGCAATTATGATTTTCAAGAAAAGTATACTTCTCTTTTGTTAGAAACGGCTAAAGAAGGGAAGAATGTCAATAGTCTATTTGACGCCTACATGCAGGCTGCTTATCTATTTGAAGAGGAGTATAGATCGAATAATGCAGATCGTGATCTATTGAGGAAAGCTGAACAACATTATCTTGAGGCTTATAATTTGATCAAAAAGAATGAGAAGCATTTGGTTAATCCGACTGATCTAGCGTATGTTTCGGTTAATCTGGCGAATCTGTACCATGAGTTTTATCCTGATAATGGCGGTAAGAAAGCGATATCCTACGCCAGACAGGCTTTAGATATTGCTGCTGAAACGGGGCAATATGCCATTACAATACCTGCTTATGGTATCCTTGCTGATGAGTCTTTCAAAGTGGGGCATCGTGAGGAAGGAAAAAAATATCTACAGCAGGCACTGTACAATCTTCAAAGAGAGGCCCATTACGATTATCAAGTGGGGCTAAGCCTGTTTAGTAGACTGGCCGAAGTAAGTGTTGAGGAAGGTAAATATGAAGAGGCTTTCAATTATCAAAAAAGCTACATAGATGTATTTGAAAAAGCATTTAATTCGGATAAACTCGATAAGACGAAGCAGCTGGAGCTGAAGTATGAGCGTGAACTGCAAAACCAAAAGTTAATGCGGCTTCGATTGGAAGGGGAGAAAAAGGAACAGCAGATCAAGTTGATGAAAGCCTTGAATGATAGGCAGCATCAACTGGTGGAGAATTTGAAGTTAAATGAATTGAATCGAACCCAGCAACTTAAAGTATTGCAGCTCGAACGGGATAAGAAGGAGCAGGATCTGCAATTAAGCCGACTGGAAAATGAACAACGCTTACAGGAGCTTGATGTTTCCAAAAAACAGATTGCTTTCAAATCACGGATGAATTCGATCTATATCTGGTTATTTATCAGTTGTTTGATTGTGATCGTATTGTTGTTTTACGCCTACTGGCAGCGTTCAAAGGCATTGAAGCAAAAGGAACATTTGCATGAGCTTGAGATAGAAAAGAATAATCAACAACATGCCATTAAAAACCTGACTGCGATGTTGGCAGGGGAAGAGAAAGAGCGTACCCGTCTTGCTCGCGACCTTCATGATGGATTGGGAGGTTTACTGTCAAGTACCAAATTGGGATTATCAGCCATCAATAAAAATGCTTTGGAGCAAGAAACCATGAAAGCAGGAATCGATCGAAGCATTGATTTGCTGGACGGGGCTGTCGATGAACTTCGCCGGCTTGCGCATAATCTTATGCCAGATTTAATTGTAAAATATGGTTTGAAAGAAACTTTAAGAGACTATGCAAGCCGAATGAGTCAATCTACATGTCAAGTTGAATGTGAATTTTTACAATTTGAATCAACCCTAAGTACGGAACAGGAGATTTCTTTGTATAGAATTATTCAAGAATTGGTGAATAACGCGTTGAAGCATGCTAATGCGACCAACATTTTAATACAGCTTTCTTCACATAATAAACGTTTACACATTACAATTGAAGATGATGGCAAGGGTTTTGATATGGAAAGTGTCGATTTGCAGCATTCTGCAGGAATGCATAATGTGCGATCAAGACTTTCGTTTCTAAACGGGGAAATGAAGGTTATGTCGGAGAATGGAGCGGGTACAACCATTGAATTGGAATTACCCATGATTTAACTTTTTGGAAAAATGATAAAAATAGCGATTACAGACGATCACCCTTTGCTACTTGAGGGATTGAAAAACATTATAAATGCGCATGAGGATTTTGAAGTAGTGGGTATGTATTCCAGTGCAACTGAACTGTTCCATCGTATTGCCACTGATATGCCATTGGTATTGCTGCTCGATATCAATCTACCGGATGCTAACGGTATCGATTTGGTTAAAGGTCTGAAGGAAAGCAATAAGGATTTAAAAATTATTGCGTTTAGTGTCCACAATGAATTTGCAGTGATCAACAGCATTTTAAATGAGGGTGCCAATGCCTATTTACAGAAAAATGCAAATGGTGATGAAATACTTGCTGCCATTTCCGCTGTTCTTGTTGGAAGAAGATATCTCTGTGAAAAAACTCAGGCTATCTTGAACAAGAAGGTGGAAATGGGGCTTAAGCAAGTACCAAAATTGACACGTCGTGAGAAAGAAGTGCTTACTTTCGTAGCGCAAGGAATGACAACAAACCAAATTGCAGATTCATTGTTTATCAGTTCACATACGGTAGAAAGCCATCGCAAGAATCTAATGGAGAAATTTCAAACCAAAAGTGTTACTGCTGCAGTAAAATCGGCTATTGAATACGGATTAATTCGGGAAACCTAATTAAATTCCCCAATTCCCTGATTTCAGGGATGAAAAGATCTCCAGGCATTTGATACTTTTGCTATTATTGATTTAAAATAGAAGGTATCAAGTGCATTGTTGAAAACTAGTATTTTGTACTATTTCAAGAGAAGACATTGTTTCGGTCTTCGATTCATTGATCTATTTTAAGATTCATCGGTCTATTTTAAATAGAATCTGTTTCAGAACAAAATTTCAAATCTAGGTTTTTCTTAGAGCGCCTAATACTGCGAAATATAACTTTTTCAGCTTGAGGGACCTTTCAGAGGAGCTTTTAGGAGATAAACAACCAAAAATTACTGATTCAATTGATATGATTAAAAAAATAATACTTTGGACGATAGCTGTCCTCGTACTTTTGGCGATCGTTGCCTGGGGCGGTTACATACTACGACAGCAAGAATCCTACAAATCATTGGTCCATAAAAGAAGTAAGGCTTTGTTGACCGTATCATTAGATGATATTCTTTTGAATCAGTTTTTTAATAAATGGCAGTCAGCGCCGAAAGAGGGGCAAGATTTTGGTCAAAAACTAAGTAAACTCAAAGACAATGGAATTGATATCAAAGCGAATGTATTTCTTTTTGCTTTGGAGCCCCACCCCAAAAACTTTTATGCTTTTTTTCAGCTAAAGGATAAGCAACAATTTTTGACCTTTCTAAAAGATGTGATACAGGTTGGTGCTGTGGAAAGTAATCTAGCCCCTGATGTGAGCTATGCCTATCATCAACCGAGCAAAATCGCATTTATCTGGAAAGGGGATGACCTGCTGCTAAGTCTAGGCTTTGATCTTGATACAAAGAAAGAAGAAATGCTTCAGTTAATTCAATCAAAAGAAGACCGGGTTACCATCGAACAATTTATTAACCGTCCAAGTACATTGACAGGTAAATCACTGCGTTATAGTGATATTTCAACGGATAATTTTATTGAGCTTGAATTGAAAGGAGACCATCTCGATGTGTCTGGCGAGTTTTTCTCAACAGATTGGAGCTTTCCAAAGGAATATCTTGTTAGAGAACTCGTTTCCTCAAAATACATTGGTAAAGCTTGGATCAATATCCCCAATAGTCAACTTAAAAATCAGCTAAAGCAATTAATTAGCGAACTCCCTATAGCCGCTGATTCTATTATAGCACATTTGGATGGAAATTACGTCGATATTGAAATTTTGAAAAACAAGGTCATTCAAACAGATACCATTATTAATTATGCGGTTGACGAAAATTTCGAAACGATCGAAGAGAAAACACCCTACGAAACGAAAGTTCCAGAAGTAAGATTAGCCATGCGTGGAGATAACGACATGCGCAGGTTCCTCCCCAGTAAATTATTTTATCAATGGTTTCAAAAACAAGATAAGGAGTTTAGTTTGCTGACCACGTCAAAGGATATTGATAAACTTAATGTGGCCTACAATAAGACAGCTGAGCTATCCCATGTTGCAGTTCATTTGGTAGATTGGCCAAATGAAGCTAAAATATCACCGATTCTATTATTGAAAACCATCGCTTCAGATATTACGCTGAGTCTTAAAGTTGTAGACCACAATCGCTTGGTTCTCCAGGGAACTATAGCGGACTACTCGCATTAAAACACACTAATTACAAACTTTCTTCGCTTCTCAATGGTTTTGTTCTTGAGTACAAAGTACAAGAACATGGATAAACGAACTAAAAGTAGAAGTAAGGTGAAAACCTATTGGCGAATTTTAAAAAGTACGGTCTCGGGATTTTTGAATGAGGATTCGATGAAGTATAGTGCTTCATTATCCTATTATACTGTTTTCTCTATTGGTCCAATATTGGTTTTAATGATTGCCTTAGCCGGAATTTTTTATGGTGAGGATGCAATTGAAGGGAAAGTATTCTTGGAACTCCGTGGATTGGTGGGAAGCAGTGCCGCAAGACAGATTCAAGAGGTTATTCAGAATTTGCAACTTTCTGGAAAATCAAACCTGGCATTGCTTGTCAGTGGTATTACATTGATTTTAGGAGCAACGACTGTTTTTGGGGATATACAGAATTCGATCAATAAGATTTGGCATGTAAGGGCGAAGCCGAAAAAAGGCTGGTTAAAATTGATTCAGGATAGATTATTGTCTTCATCTTTGGTAATTGGATTGGGGTTCTTGTTAGTTGTTACATTGATTGTAAATGGTGTAATATTAGCATTTACAGATCAGCTCCAGCATTATTTCCCGGACATAACGGTGATGTTAATGGATGGGATTAACTTTGCATTGTCCTTCGGAATTATATTCTTGTTATTTAGTGTCATATTTAAAGCGCTTCCGGATGTCAATATACATTGGCGGACAGTACGTGCTGGCGCCTTATTTACTTCAATTTTATTTGTATTGGGACGTTATTTAATTGGAGTCTACCTGGAGCACTCTGCAACCCAAGATACGTATGGAGCGGCAGGTTCATTTGTGCTGATCCTTCTCTGGGTCTATTACACAGCAGCCATTTTATATTTTGGTGCAATTTACACAAGGGAGTATGCCACTGTAATGGGAATCCCTATTGAACCCTCCCAATATGCCGTGCACGTTGAAACGCAGGAAATTGAGCGTAATGTAACCGAAATACCTCCAGCTCCTTTAACGCTTGAGGAGCAGACGGTTACCGAAGAGGATGCTAACTTTCCCAAGAAACCATAAACGTTAGATTTGATGAATTTTTACGGCCAAATTCTGTAAATTTGGTCGTAAGATCGATCTATTGTTTATGAACAAATTACAATCATTACGTGAGAAACTCAATTTAACCCAAGAGGAACTAGCACAAAAATCAAGTATTTCAGTAAGAACAATTCAGCGGATTGAAGCAGGGCAGCCACCAAAGGGCTACACCCTTCGTGCACTTGCACAGGCATTGAATGTGGACGAATCGGAGTTTTCTGCATATGATATGCCTGCTGAATCCGAAAATCTCACATGGATCAAGATTATCAACCTTTCTTCCTTACCCTTTTCTATATTGCCTCCATTAAATGTTTTGGTGCCCATTGCAATCATGCTGTTAAAAAAACAGCATTCGTATAAGGTCCGTCAGTTAATCTCAATACAAATCGTATCTACCTTAATCGCGGTGTTACTGATGCTTGTTATTTTTATACTCAACGATTGGCTAGGTGTTAAAAGCAATGTGAAATTGCTTATTCCGCTATGTTGGATCCTTATGAATATAATCGTTATACTGCGAAATGCGATCGGATTAAATAAAGGTGAAAATTCACGGATTTTGCCCGATATTAGTATTTTATAGCGACTATTATACAATTGTCGGGTAGCTGTCGGGACATTGTCGGGATGCAAAAGTGTACTCTTCGTCTGGTATTTTTTTTCTTTGATTTTGAAAAAAATACAAAATTATGAAAACACACTATGAAAAAAGGAAAAGCCATATGGCCTTGGCTACCTTTGTTATTTTTCTTTCTCTTTTTACGATGACGAACGTCTTTCCACAAAATAAGATACCTTTGATCAAAGCTTCATCTGAGAAAGTCAGTATTAAAGACGGCGCCTATTGCCATGTCGACTGGAAATTAGATCCTAAAGCAAACCCTGATGTCTATTTCGTGAATATTCCAACGAAAGAAAGCACAGTCGTTTTTAAAACAGATCAGGAGGAATTAACTGTTATGACTAAACCCGGAGCGATATATGATTTTATAGTACTATTGAATGGGACGGATTCTTGTCACATTCGTATAAATGCTCAACTACCACCTGATCTACCTGTATTGGATCAAAATGATCCGTTTCCTATGCCAATACCTTTTCGTCTTATTGGCTCAAGGATTTTCCTGAATGGAACAATTAACAAGAAAAATGTCGCGATACAGTTTGATTTAGGAGCAGGAACAGGTGTTGTCAATAGAAATAACTCAAAGCAGCTGGATTTATCATTTTCATCGTTTACGACAGTTTCGAATACCGACGGGGTCAATAGCGAGCGGACAAGCCCAGGCAATCAATTGCGTATTGGGTCTATGGTCTGGAAAAATGTGTCAATGACAGAGGTCGGTAATATGAAGTCGTTTGAAGATCTTATTATTGGTAACAGTTTCTTTCGAAATCACATTATTGAAATCGATTATGACAAAATGGAATTGGTAATTCATCGTGATCTCCCCACCAAAGCAAAGGAGTATACAAAGCTTCCGATATTTTACGAACAAAATCGACCAAAGTTTAAAGCTGCTTTTAGACATAATCAACGACAATTTGATTTTTGGTTCCTTTTTGATACAGGCCGTGATGGCACGATGTTGTTAGGTGAAGATTTTACCAGTATAGGTCACAATTGGGACGATCTAGAGCCACTTACCATGATCAGTAACCGGAAGATTATCCGTTTGAATGCTTCAATAGCTGGTGTTGAATTTAAAGATATTGTGACGAATGCCGCTGATCCGGCCAAACCTAATGGTAGACCAAGTTTATTCGGAAATCAGATTCTGAACCATTTTAATGTCATTTTGGATAATCAGGAAGGATTTCTTTATCTGAAACCAAATGGTAGGATCAAGGAACCTTATTCAAACTATGAGGGATATTTGAACCAGATGTCTCAGTCAATACAGAAAAATTAAAGTGTGCAGCCAATGTCGTTTGTTCAGATAGCAAATGACATTGGCCACTTATGGTAAGTATATATCTAACGAATAAAATCGGTCCATTTTTGTGTTGATTTTCCCGAGGCAATCACAGTTTCTAGGAACTTCATGCCACGCAGACCATCAGCTACGGTAGGAAAATCAGTATCTTCTTCTCGCGGCTCTATACCTTGCATAGATGCCAATAGCGTGGCTGCAAAATTTCTATAAATATTGGCAAATGCTTCTATATATCCTTCGGGGTGACCGGCCGGTAGACGGATGTTATGTTTGGCGATTGGTGAAAGGTATTGTTGACCTGCACGAAATAGCTGGGTCGGCGCATCGAGCTGCTTAAAAATAAGTGTATTTGCATCCTGCTGGTTCCATTCCAATCCCCCAAGTTCACCATATACTCTAATTTTTAATGCGTTTTCTTCTCCTGCGGCAACTTGAGACGCCGATAGTACGCCTGTGGCTCCATTTTCAAATCCAAGTAATATATTGCCGTCATCTTCAAGTTTTCTTCCGGTCACAAATGTTTGAAGATCGGCGCACATTTTAGTGATTTTTAAACCTGAAATATATTCTGCTAGGTGGGCAGCATGTGTTCCAATATCGCCCATACAACCACTTTTTCCACTCTTTTCGGGATCTGTCCGCCAAAAGGCCAAAGAAAGACCATTTTCGATCATCTTACTGAGCCAACCCTGCGGATATTCTACCATAATCTTTCTAATCGAACCTAATTGGCCCTCTTTGACGAGATGACGAGCTTGTTTTACCATCGGATAGGCCGAGTAGGTGTATGTAACACAGAGTATCAATCCTGTTTCAGCTACTTTTTGTTGGAGCAATTCGGCCTGTTCTGTTGTCAGAGTCATCGGCTTTTCAAGCACGACATGGAAGCCATGTTCCAGAGCCATCATTGCTGGTTCAAAATGAGCAAAATTCGGCGTGACTATACTGACAAAGTTCATGCGGTCTTCCGCTGGGCGCTTACTTTCCTGGACAATCATTTCGTGATAACTTCCATAGCTCCTTTCCTTTGGAAGACCTAAAAGCGCGGCAGATTCTTTTGCAACAAGGGGATCAGCGCTCAGTGCGCCGCAACATAATTCAATCTGACCATCAATTCCTGCAGCCATACGATGTACAGCCCCAATAAATGCATTTTTTCCACCGCCGACCATGCCCATTTTTAGTTTTGTATTGCGCATAAAGTTGAATTTTTAATGACGATATCTTTTGTAATTACAAACCCAATAGTTTACGGTTAAGGCTATCATTGGTTTCGACGGCAGCAAAATTATCGAAAGCCTTGTCAGTAACACGGATAATATAGTCTTTAATATGCAGCGCGCCTTCCCGCGCACCATCTTCAGCATTCTTGAATGCACATTCCCATTCCAGTACTGCCCAGCCTTGATAATCATATTGTGTGAGTTTGGTAAATATAGATTTGAAATCCACTTGACCATCACCAATTGATCTAAAACGACCGGCTCTTGACTGCCAGCTCTGGAAGCCACCATAGACACCCTGACGACCAGAAGGATTGAACTCAGCGTCTTTAACATGAAACATTTTAATTCGCTCATGGTAAATGTCGATGAATTGAAGATAGTCAAGACATTGAAGAACAAAATGGGAGGGATCATAGAGAATGTTTGCCCGCTTGTGGTAATTTACATTTTCGAGAAATAAGTCAAAAGTAGCACCATCATGGAGATCTTCTCCAGGGTGTAATTCATAACATAGGTCAACATCATACAAGTCACATTCATCGAGAATGGGTAACCATAATTTTGCAAGTTCAGCGAAACCCGTTTCGATCAGGTTAGCTGGTCTTTGTGGCCAAGGGTATATAAATGGCCATAGAAAGGCGCCACTAAAGGTTGCTAGCGCTTTAAGTCCGAGGTTGTGGGAAGCTTGTACGGCATATTTTAATTGCTGGATCGCCCACTGTTGTCTTGCTTGAGGATTACCATGTAAATGCTGTGGTGCGAAGGCATCAAATAGATCATCGAAACTTGGATTCACAGCCACCAATTGCCCTTGGAGATGGGTTGAAAGTTCGGTGATTTCCAATCCAAATGACTGTACTTTAGCTTTTAGATCAAGTGCATAGCTTTTATCGAGCGCTGCTTTTTCTAGATCGATAAAACGGGCATCCAAAGTTGGTAGTTGTATACCCTTATAGCCAAGTGCTGCTGCCCACTGGCAGATTGAGTCCAAAGAGTTAAACGGAGCTTCATCACCGATAAACTGTGCGAGAAAGATGGCAGGACCTTTAATTGTTGTCATATGTATTGTGTTTTGAAAAAGACTATATTACGTACAAAACAGATCAATATTCCAATGCGATTGAAGAAATGGTTCAGTCTGTCGTTTATACTATTATAATTTGGTTATCCAAGCTACCTGCTTGTTTAATACAATATTACAAAAATTTGCAACCGGTTGCAATAAAATCAAAAAAAAACCTTAAACTTGTTTAGACGATTCATGCTTACACTTTCCAAAATATAAGAATGGAGCGTCTAAACTAGGTATAACTGTCAGGCATCTTTGCAGCACTTGATTGTGGAGGAGACTTGATTTTAAAGGGAAACTTCCCTTTGAGTAATAACCAAATAAACCAATTATAAATAAATGGCAAATAATGTTTATGATGCAATTGTCATCGGATCTGGGATCACAGGTGGCTGGGCAGCCAAGGAACTAACGGAACGTGGATTGAAAACCATCATGTTAGAAAGAGGACGCAATATTGAGCATATCAAAGATTACCCATCACCAAACAAAGATCCTTGGGAATTTCCGCATCGGGGTCGGGTACCTTTGGATCGAGCCCAGCACTACTTACCTTTTGGAATTAAAAATCAATGGATGAACGAAGGGAACATCGACTTTTGGACTAATGAGACAGAAAGTCCATATAAGGAAATAAAACCCTTTAATTGGTTCAGGGGCTATCACGTTGGCGGTCGCTCGCTTATGTGGGGGCGGCAGAGTTATCGATGGTCAGATGTTGATTTTGAGGCAAATAGCAAAGACGGGCATGGTATTGACTGGCCGGTACGTTATAAAGATATAGCACCTTGGTATAGTCATGTTGAAAAATTCGCGGGTATTTCAGGTAATAGAGACGGTATAGCGGTGTTGCCGGATGGCGAATTTATGCCGCCAATGGACATGAATATTGTGGAAAAAGATCTTGCTGCACGCTTGAAATCGCATTATCAGGGAAAAAGACACTTTATAATTGGCCGGGTAGCCAACATAACATTGCCCCACCACGGCCGTGTTAATTGCCAATACCAGAACAAATGTTGGCTGGGTTGCAATTTCGGCGCTTATTTTAGCACACAGTCTGCAACATTGCCCGCAGCAGTGAAGACTGGAAAACTTACCCTAAGACCATTTTCAATAGTAAAAAGCATTATTTACGATCGGGATACACAGAAAGCTAAAGGAGTAGAAATTGTTGATGCGGAGACGAATCAAACCTACGAGTATTTTGCTAAAATTGTCTTTGTATGTGCTTCGACTTTAAATTCCACCTGGGTGTTAATGAATTCAGCTACTGATGTATGGGAAGGTGGTCTTGGGAGCAGCAGTGGTCAACTGGGACATAATCTGATGGATCACATGTTAAATAGTGGAGCCGGGGGAAGAGTTGAAGGATTTGAGGATAAATATATTTTTGGACGACGCGCCAATGGATTATATGTACCCCGATTTGCTAATATTGCCGGCGATACCAAGAAGAGAGATTACATACGTGGCTTTGGCTATCAGGGCGGAGCTTCAAGGGGACAATGGTCGGGCAAAGTAGATAATAAGAGCGTGGGTGGGGCTTGGAAAGATGCTATCGCCGAGCCCGGAAGCTGGGGAGTAGGTTTTACTTCATTTGGCGAAATACTGCCATATCACGAAAATAAAGTCCTATTGGATTCATCTGTAAAAGATAAGTGGGGGCTTCCAGTATTGGCTATAGATGCAGAGATTAAGGATAATGAGCGGAAAATACGGCTTGATGCAAGTAATGAAATGAAGGAAATGTTGGAATCTATCGGTGTCAAAGACGTAACAACCTACGACAACGGGTTTAGTATGGGACAGGGAATTCATGAAATGGGCACGGCACGGATGGGCAATGATCCGAAAACCTCGGTATTAAACAAATTTAACCAAGTATGGGATGCTAAAAATGTTTTTGTGACAGATGGGGCCTTTATGACTTCGTCTTCCTGTGTGAATCCATCGCTTACCTATATGGCATTTACTGCAAGGGCCGTAGATTTTGCTGTTAATGAATTAAAAAAAGGGAATCTTTAATATTTTATGATGCAATAATTATGAATAGACGAGAAGCAATACAACGTGTAGCCATGCTCATGGGAGGAACAGTTATTGGTGCTTCGTTATTTTTGGAAGGATGCCAGAGGTCTGCTTCGAAAGATATAGAAATGCTCTTTGATCCAAAATCAATCGATTTTTTGGGAGATCTCGCGGAGGCGATTCTTCCTAAAACTACTACCCCAGGGGCGAAAGAAGCTGGTGTAGGTTCTGAAATTCCCGTTCTAGTGCGAGACTGCTATAAACTTGAAGAACAGCAGGTTTTTTTGACTGGAACAGCCGGAATTGACGAACGTGCCAAGAAAGAATTTGGACGTAATTTTCAGCAACTCGACAAAAAAGACCAAACTGCTTTTGTTGATATTTTGGACAAGGAAGCGCAAGATTACGATGAAAAGAAAGCAGTTAATGAACTGCCCCATTTTTTTACGCTGTTTAAACAGCTTACACTGCTTACTTTTTTTAGCTCAAAATTAGGCGCCACGGAAGTGTTTCGTTATGTGAAAATCCCAGGGAAATATAACGGCGATTTCCCTTATCAAAAGGGGGATCATGCCTGGGCAACCTAGCTAATAAATAGTATATTGACCCCCAGTCTTTAATTGGCAGCGGGGTCAATTAAAGAGGTTGTCAAGCCTATGAACTTTAAAAGATTTTTGCTATCGAAAAGTAAAGTGGTAAAATGTGTTCCTGTTTTCATCGTCAGTCTGGTACCGCCCGGAAAAGAGCTTCCAGCATCAAGTTTTTCCTTTTTAACATTGTGTCTGCTGAATTTTGAGAGCGCCTCTTTGACTGTTGTTTTATTGATCGCTAGATCAAAAGGCAACCCTTCGACAACCAGAAACTTGTCTTCAGGGATATCAAAAAACAGTTCATTGACGGATTTATCAGCCCCATAATTGCTATAGAGTTCCAAGCCGGATTTTGTGATCCATTTTGCATACTTTTCTTCGTTGGCATCTTCATAGAAGACTGTTTTTACGTTTAACGTAGCCGCTATTTTATCTATTGTCTGCGGAAATACAAATTCACTGTTTTTATTCAACAATGATTTTAACTCCGCTTTGTTCTGCGCGAAAGTCGTTGCAGCAAAAAGGAAAAGACCTATATTTAATGTAAATGCTTTTATCTTCATCATATCCTTGTTATTTGTTTGGCAGTTTTTTATGTCCGTAAGATTAAAATTAATCAAACGAGTAAAAATATACAATAGTGCTTTATACTTGTTTTTATAGCGGGATCAACTAAAGTTTTCACCATGCGTATCGCCTATAATCGATCTAATTTAATCCTAAAAGCGTATATAAGAGATCTTTTTTATTGCTCGCAATGGGGATAGTTTTTCCATTTGAAAGCTGGACTATATTTCCATTTAACGATTGTATGCTATCTGTATTGACAATGAATGCTCTATGAATTCGAAAGCAACTGGTGTTATGTAAAATTTCTTCCATCGACTTAAGGGTAGATAGGGTTTGATGTGCATTGGTCTGCGTGACAATATTCAAATAGTTTCCCTGAGCTTCAATATATAGAATATCCCTAAGCATAACCTTTATAAATTTATTTTCACTTTTTATAAAAATTCGTTCTGTTTTTATTGGGTTGTCATTTAGTTTGTTAAAGGGTGATATTTTTTCCTTTACTCTATTTGCAGCTTTCAAAAAGCGTTCAAATCGAATGGGTTTAATAAGGTAATCTACGGCACCTTTTTCAAATCCGTCAATGGCGAAATGTCGATGGGCAGTTATAAAAATAAAGTAAGGTTTTTGGGCCAGCGTTTCCAACAGATCTAAACCAGTTAAGCGGGGCATCTCAATATCGCTAAACACAATATCGATGGGATTTTCCTGCAAGAAAGCCATTGCCTCCAGTGGCTTACTGAAGGTCTTTTTTAATTCCAAAAAAGGTACTTGTTCGACGAAATCCGTAATAAGTTCAATGCCTAAAGGTTCATCATCGATGATGATGCAACTATATTTTTCAATCATGTTGAAGTGCGATATTCAATGCAACGCTAAATTCATTGAAGCTATCTATGATGTAAAGGTCGCTTTGGTTTGGATAAATCAATTGTAAACGTTTTTGTAAATTTTTAATACCAATACCCGTAAAGCTAGGTGTTTTCACGGTATTGAATACATCTTTGTCATTTTTTATTTTAAAGGCAACCTGATCTTTGCTGATATGAATAGTAAGAATGACAAAGGATTTTTCCTCGTTTTTCAGCCCATATTTAAATGCATTTTCGATAAGGGTGAAGGTCAATAAAGGAGCAATAGTTAAGGCGTGAGCATGCGCTCGCCCCTCTATATTTAGTTCAATCTGATATGATTTTGGGTAACGCATTTTTTCCAATGAAAAGTAATTCTCTATAAAATCCAGCTCTTTAGCTAAGGAGACGTATTCTACATCCGAATCGTATAGTGTATACCCCATAATTTCGGATAAATTCAATACGACCTCAGGTGCTGTGTCGTCTTTTTTTAGCGTCAAACGATAGAGGTTGTTGAGTGTGTTGAATAAAAAATGTGGATTGAGTTGTGCTTTTAAAAAAGCCTTTTCTACGCTAATATTTTCCAATAACAATTTTGACTTCTGCTCCAGGATTCGCATTCGGTCTTTATTTATTCTTCTGATGTCTATTAATATTTTGGTAAAGAAAAAAGGAGACAATGAATAGATAACCGACAATGCATTTAATAACACTGCTTTAAAGCTGAATACGGACCACAGGTTGGGAATAAAATCCTTTTCCTTACCCATTAATGGATACAAATTAGAAATATCAAAACCATATTTGTAAGCTAACACATAAAACAAATTATTGATAAATAACCAAATAAAAATACATATTGGCGCAGTTAAGAAAGGTAATATCCATAAATTTAAGTTCCTCGCATAAGGTATAACCAAGTAGAAAAATAGATAAAAGACAACAAGAGAAGACAATAAAACACGCGTTGACAAAAATATTGATTGGTTTGAGGATATTCCAGTTACGTAATAGTAGTTGCTGAAAAGGAGCAGGGTAAACGTAAACCACATTCCAAAATGAAGTAGGATACGTACATTTGTTGTATAAAAAGTATCGAAATCCTGCTTCCTGAAAAATGTATCTGCTTTAGTGATGTATTGATTAAGTCGAGATTGTTTCATAAATCCTTAGATAGTTCAGTTTTGCGGCTCAATGAGCCGCAAAGATAAAAAATAGTGGTACATTTATAATCTTCCTTTCTCCTCCATACTGCTTGATTCCATTCGTTTTGCTTTAAAGGTAGTGCCGGTTTTGAAGTTATATAGTAAAGAAATGGAGCATACACGCGATTGCTCCCTGTGCATTATCCAGATTTTAGTATTGTTAAAATAACTTGTCGCCCGATAATTATTGGTAAAAAAGATGTCGCTAATATTTGCCTTGGCAACCAATTGATCTTTGATTAATTTTTTCTGAATCCCTAGATCAACGGAGCCGATGGCTTTAGTTACAATATTTCCAAGTAACATTTGGGGGGTGTAAAAAGCATTCAGATTTATACTATATCCTTTGCCAAAGGAAATTTCTTGTTCTGTCTGTAATATAAAAGAAGCTTTCTTTAGATTAAAATAGGGGGAAGTTGAACGTGTATGAGTGAATAAAATCGTGTTCGTACTTGACCAGCAGGGTAGCAATGAAATGGGAGCGCTCAGAGTGGCCGTCCATACTCCTTGAGTCCCCACGTTGTCTTTAATAATCGTTAACAGTTCTTCTTCTGCCTGGTTGCGTATAATTTGCGAGATCGCATTTTTGGTATGGGAATAGTTCAAAGCAGTATAATATTTTTCTTTCCATAATCCACTAATTTCGAACGAATTTGTGAACTGCGGTTTCAGAAAGGGATTTCCTGTCTGTACGGAATAATTATCTATATAATATTTATAAGGGTTTAAATCAAAATATGAGGGCCGTTTAATTCTTCTATTGTAGGTAAGTAATATATAATTGCTTCCCTGCGAGTTTAAATTCTTCTTTAAAAAAATACTTGGGAACAAATTGAAATAGTCTTGTGCGAGTTTGTCCCTTTGCTCGCTCAAAAGTTGTCCTTGAATATTGGATTTCTCGCCTCTTAATCCCAATTGATAATCTATTTGGGCCCATTTTCCCGTATAATTTGCATAGGTAGCATAAATTCGTTCTTCGTAATCGAACTGGAAATCAAGGGCAGGCATTGGCATCCAGGCCTGATGAAAGACCTGGTATCGATTGGTATTCATGATATCCGTTGCAGTCGCTTTTATACCAATTGATAAATTGTTTCCAGATTTAGTTATCCAATTGTACTTTGCGTCGCCAGTAAAAATTTTTGCTTCGCTGGGATAATCCAATCTGAACAAAGTATCACTGCGTATGTTACCATTCGCATCGAAATCGACACTATTGCTGATACTATTTCCGTTTCGTTGATTGTGTGTATAATCGATAACAAGGCTGAATTTCGAATGTAAACTGTCTGTTTCCAAAACATAATTTAAACCGAGATTTTGGTAGTTAGATTTTGATTCAGATGGGAAGCTACCTTGCGAGCGGATGTTTTTTGCCGCATCGGGATAGGTAATTGTCGAATGCGCCGTGGATGGTCCAAGGAAACTGCTGTATTGACCGGTGTAGGAAAAGCCTAGAAATTGTTTCCCCGTGAAATCATAGGTCGCACCAAGCCGTATACGGTCGTTTTTGTTGGTCTGAGTGTTTTCCGTTTCTTGCTGATATAATCCCTGATTTGGAAAATCTCGTCGTTGTTTTAGTTCCTCGTATGACTTTGCACGACTATGGGAATAACTTGCCATTAAACCAACTTTACCTATTTGATAATTCAAACCTGCATAAGGAGTGTACGTTACATATTTTCCAAGCCCAATCGCATAGTCATTGCCAATATAACCATTGAGTCCCTGTTTATCTTGCTTTTTTAGCACAATATTGATGATACCACCACTGCCTTCTGCATCGAACTCTGCCGAGGGATGTGCGATAATCTCAATGGATTGGATGTCGTTGGAACGCAAGGTTTGAAGGTAGTTCCTGAGATCATTTCCCGCGAGGTTAATACTTTTGCCATCGACAAGAATACGTGTTCCTACAACTCCATTAATGGAGATTTGACCATTGTTAACGAATACCCCGGGAGCCATTTTAAATAATTCCAAAGCTGATTTTCCAGAAGCATTGGCGGTTTGTGCTACGTTCATAATGATGCGGTCAATTTTTCGCTGTATTGTTGGTTTGCGCTTATTTACTGTTACTTCATCTAACATGAGGTTGGATAGTAGTGATTTTGGGACAATGAACGCTAGCGGGGCTTTAAGGTCGTTAATTTCAATTTTTTGTTGCGTTTTGAGTACATTTTCCACGCGAATCGAAACGAGGTAAGTCCCTTTTTCGGTAAGCGTTAACTGAAAATTTCCATTTTCATCTGTTATTTTTTCAATGAGAGAATCTTTCTTTACGTGTAATGCGCGAAAGGATAATGAAGCATAGGGGATCGACGCGCCATATTGATCCGAGACTTTACCAACAATGGCGGTTTGGGCGAACAGGAAGTTGTTAAGGAGAAAGGTGATAAGACTGAAAGTAATTAATTTGATCATAAATTTTGAATAATTATTCAAAACTAGTTTCGCTGGTGGCTTATTTCAATTTTTTTGGATATAAGGAAACCTTTTAGGGATGGAAGCCGGAAATTTAAGGATAAGCCATATAAAGCGACGAGGTTTATTGTTATAAAAATGAGCGAGATAAAATATCATCGTGTCGAAAACAATTTAGCGTATTGGACAGTTACAATTTAAATTGTACTTTCATAACGTTTTTAATAAAGGAAGATATTTAATTTTTATGATCACAACCAAGTATTTTAACCATCGACAAATATTTAATTTAGCGGGCGCACATTTAATATGGCTGACGCTTTGGTGCTCTTTGGTGGCGATCATCTATTATTTTTTTAATTGGCAGTGGATGATAATTCCTTGGGTGCCATTGGCTTTGATTGGAACCGCTGAGGCTTTTTATGTCGGGTTTAAGAATAATCAGGCCTATGATAGACTTTGGGAAGCCCGGAAAATCTGGGGTGGGATTGTCAATTCAAGTCGTTCTTTCACGGCAATGTTATATGCCTTTGATACCCAAGATGGTGATCATACCGATTTGGAGGAGCGGAGGAAAAGGATTGCCTATCGCCATATCGCTTGGTTATATACTTTTCGTGAGCAGTTGTTGATCCCGACAGAATGGGAGCATGTCAGTTTGAAAAAACACTTTGGTTCAATGAATGTTAAACGGAACAGGCTGATAAAGGCTGGCTTTCCTGATTACAGTAGAACATCGATTTTTTTGCGCAAATACCTTTCTACAGATGAGTTTAAGTTGCAGAGTACCTATAAAAATTTTGCAACGTATTTGATTTCTAAACAAGCAAAGGAAGTTAATGCATTGAAAAATGATCAAATCATTTCGGATTTTAACCAAACGCAACTGCAGAATTGCCTGAATCAATTTTACGACTATCAAGGTCAGGCAGAAAGAATCAAAAAATTTCCTTCACCGAGACAATTTGCCAGTACAGCATTTGTCTTTAATGTTATTCTCATCATTCTACTCCCATTGGGCCTAGTAAATGAATTTGCGAAATTGGGCGACTGGGGGATATGGACGAGTATTCCTTTTTGTGTGGTAATTGGATGGATTTATATTGTGATGGAATTGGTCGGCGATTATACTGAAAATCCTTTTGGAGGACTCATGTTTGATGTGCCTATGCTTTCGATTTGTCGAACCATAGAAATTGATGTGTTGCAAATGGTGGGAGATGAGGATCTTCCGGAAGCAATAGCATCAAAAAATGGTGTTTTGGTTTAAATTTTTTTACAAATCAATTGCAATCGTATTTTTCACCTCAGCGATCATAAATGAGCTATGGGTGCTTGCGATATGCTGTAAGCTCGTTAATTTCGTTAACATAAAACTCCGATAATCTGCCATATCCTGGACACAAATCTTTAGGATATAGTCGTAGTCGCCACTCACGTGGAAACACTCGGTTACCTCCTGAAGGTTCATGACCTCTTTTTCAAATTGTAAGATATACTCCTTTTTGTGCTGTGTTAATTTTACGTGGCATAATACAAGGAAGTCTTTTGCTATTTTCTTTTTGTCAAGTATGGCGACATAACCTGCGATAATTCCAGTATTTTCGAGTTTACGGACTCTTTCATAGACCGCTGTTACAGATAAGCTCAGTTTGTAGGAGAGTTCTTTGGTCGTTTGTTTGGCATCTTCCTGTAGAAAACGCAATAGCTTACGGTCAATCTCGTCAAATTGCATAGATTTTTTTTTGGTTTTTACTAGCTCGTTTTAAATCAGCTAGATGTTTTTACTAATTATTGCTTGTATAATAGATTTATATTCTAAGATAAGTAAAATTACTTGTAATATAATTTGAAATATCTCAATTTTAAAGATAAAAACATGGAAAATTTTAATGCAGCAAATGAAATTCAAGATTTGCAATACTTTGGTGAGTTTGGAGGTGTGAACCCGTCAATTTCAGATAGCTCTACCTATACTTTTCTTTCCGCTAAAAAAATGTTCGACACATTTGAAGGGAATGCGGAAGGCTGTTATCTCTATTCAAGGCATTCGTCGCCGATGAATTTGTATTTGGCACAAGCCTTAGCAAAAATGGAGGATACCGCTGCGGCCAATGTAACATCTTCGGGGATGGGAGCGATTACAACAGTTCTTTTACAACTATGTAAAAGTGGTGACCATATCATTTCCAGTAGGACAATCTACGGTGGAACTTATGCCTTTCTTAAAAATTTTCTCCCGCCTTTCCAGATTGAGACGACATTTTTGGATATTAATGATGTCGAAGAACTCGAAAAATCGATAAGACCTAATACAAAAGTGTTGTATTGTGAAAGTGTGAGCAACCCTTTATTGCATGTGGCAGATTTAAGAAAACTTTCGGTCATCTGTAAAAAACACAAGCTAAAACTGATTGTCGACAATACGTTTTCTCCATTATCCATCTCACCAACACTTTTGGGAGCGGACATTGTCATTCATAGTTTAACGAAATTTATCAATGGCAGCAGTGACACAGTCGGTGGGGTTTATTGTGGAAGTCAGGAGTTTATTAATGAAACGAAAAATGTGAACACAGGTGCCTGTATGTTATTGGGGCCAACGATGGACAGCTTACGTTCGGCAAGTATATTGAAGAATTTAAGAACACTTCATATACGGATGAAACAACATAGTTATAATGCAATGTATCTTGCCGAACGGTTTGAGAAAGATGGATTAAAGGTATCTTATCCGGGCTTGCAGTCGCATCGAGATCATGAACTAATGAAAAACATGATGCATGAAACCTATGGTTTTGGGGGCTTAATGACAGTTGATGTGGAAACAACCGAAAAAGCCAATGAACTAATGGAACTGATGCAGGCTGAAAATTTAGGGTATTTAGCTGTCAGCCTAGGATTCTATAAGACCCTATTCTCCTGTTCAGGTAGCTCTACGTCATCAGAAATTCCTGAGGAAGATCGTTTGAAGATGGGTATTTCCGATGGATTGATCAGGTTTTCCATTGGTCTAGATCAAGACATTGAGCGTACCTACCAAAAAATGAGAGCATGTATGCAAAAGACTGGAATTTTGGAGTAATAAGCAGTATCTCGGTTGGGTTCATTTATGTGATAATCAGACATCTTGACATGTTTTGGAGGAAACTATGGATAGTTTTCTGATTGATTGGAGTGCAAAAAGTTTCAATTGTCACATAGACATCACTATTTATGATGATAGGGGCTGTAATAGCTCAAAAATCTCTTTTGGCATATCATTAGCAATTTAAAATCAATATTTTAGTTAATATGGCAAAGAGACTTTTACTGATATTATTCTTATTTGTTTTGGGTGATATCTATTTTTTTCAGGCTTTCAGTACGGTTATTCGTGGTTCGATTTGGCAGAACATGTATTGGGGGATTGATATCCTGTTGTTTTTTGGTGTTTTTACGTTAATTTTTTTGCGGAGAGCGGGTTATGATGTCCAGGAGACAGCAACAAGTCTGATTACAGCATTTTTAATTGTTTTCATACCAAAATTGCTTGCTGTTCCCTTTTTATTTGTTGAAGATCTGATGCGTATTTTTCGTTCATTTCCTCCACGTAGTATATTTTTGAGTGAGATTGTATTGTTTTTGGCGGGGGCCATGTTATTGGTTATTTTTTTCGGTTTAACGAAAGGTCGTTATTTTTATAAAGTGAGGGAGGAAGTATTGAGTTTTCCTGATCTACCTACGGCGTTCGACGGTTTTAAAATTACGCAGCTATCGGATATTCATTCTGGTAGTTTATCTGATATCAAAAGGGTACGTAAAGGTATCGAATTAGCCAATGCACAAAACAGTGATCTGGTATTGTTTACGGGCGATCTAGTCAATAATAAAGCTTCCGAAATGGAACCCTGGGTTTCGGACTTCAACCGATTAGAAGCTCCTTCGGGCAAGTTTTCAGTCCTTGGAAATCACGATTATGGGGACTACGTACAATGGGAAAGTGTTGAATCAAAAGCCTTAAATTTGAATAGGCTTAAGGAAATTCATCATGAAATGGGATTTAAATTGCTGCTAAATGAATCGATAGCAATAGAAAAGCAAGGTGAGCGTATTTCGTTAATTGGAGTTGAGAATTGGGGGAAAGGAGGGTTTCATCAATATGGTGATCTTGCTAAAGCAACCCTTGGATTGGACGCGGATACCTTCAAAATTTTGATGTCTCATGATCCTTCACATTGGGATCATGTTACTTTGGACTATGACCAACATGTCCATCTGACGCTGGCAGGACATACGCATGGTATGCAGTTTGGGATAGAACTATTTGGGTTAAAATGGAGTCCAATTCAATATTTTTATAAACAGTGGGCTGGACTCTATCAAAAACAAGGAAAATATCTTTATGTCAACCGCGGTTTTGGTTTTCACGGCCTAAAAGGTCGGATAGGTGTTTGGCCTGAAATTACGGTTATTACATTACGGAAAAGCGTTGTCTGATATCTTGGTATGAGAAACAACGCTCATCTGTTCTATCAATCGATAAGATTCATTTCCTTTAATCGGCTAAAGATAATCTGATCTACGGCAGAAGTCCTATGTTTGTCCTTATAGGTTAACCATTCAAATGTCTCGATTTCATTCGCTGGATGCAATACTCCTTCGAAATCAGAAAAGTAGCAGGTCATTCTTACGAGCGTATCTTGATTTCGTCCATCGGCGATTGCTTCAAAGGTGCCAAAAAGGCGCATTGATTCTTCGACGATGTGCACAGAAAGCTCCTCCAGTATTTCTCTTTTTAAACAGGTAATATCGGATTCATTATTCTCTCGTTTACCACCAGGAAAGTAAAATTTTGTTTTAGTCTTGGAACGTGTGCTCAGGATTTTTCTATCTTTAATGTTAATTAAAGCAACTTTGTCTATTATTTTATGCTGCATATTGCAAAACTAGCCATTGAGAATGAAAAATCAGATAGCATGGTGGAATACTGCTTGAAATTTTATTCAAATTTGAGTATTTAAAGGAAGATGAACCTTTATATTTCTGATGTTAGTATCTTAACAATTTCATTGAAGCCTCTTTGTTTTGCGTGTTGCAAAGGGCTTGTGCCATTGAAATCTGGAATATCCAATTTTGCCCCAGCATCTTTTAGAATCTGAATAATTTCCTGATATTTTTTGCTTCCGTCACCGAGTACAATGGCTTCCATCAAAGCAGTCCATCCTAAACGATTGACATGATCCAAAGGGAAATTTTTGGTATTGGCCAATAATCTTACCGTTTCTACATATCCACGTTCGCATGCCGGGATTAAAGCTGTGCCGTTATATCGATTAAATAGATCGAAGCGAGCGCCGTGATCTAAGAAAAGTTTGACGAGTTCAACTTGCCCACTTGCACCTGCGTATAAAAATGGGCTGTCCATATTGTCGGCCTGAAGGTTGACATCGGCACCATACTCTACCAATAATTTGGCCATTTCAATATTTCCATTGTTTGTCGCGATAAGTAGAATAGAACGTTTATTCGTATCTTCGCTATTTACGTTGGCATTATTCTCGAGCGCTTTTTTCACTCCCTCTAAGTCATTTTTGGTGACCAATTTAATAATTTCTTCCTGGGACGAATTTTCGGTATATGAGTTTTCTGTTAATGCCGATCGGCACGAATTTGTTATGCTCATCATTATCAGGAGTATTAAAGTTGTTTTCATCATTTTATTGTGCTATAATTTTTTCGATAAAGCCGAAGAAGCTTCGATGTTTTATACAAAAATAGTAGCTAAGGCTGTTTTTACAATGTGGTTTTCATTCCATCTGTTGGACAATTTATTACTACAGTGTATTTTAAGTGTCGTTCTCATTGGTCTCATGCTGGCTGAAAGCACATTCGTTGTCGTTTCACCTTATGCATACTGTTGAGCAAAAGTCGGCGCTGTGATAAATTGTTCAAATATCGAGATGTATTCTGCAAAAGATCAGGGAGAATCATTGCGACCTTTGTTCTGGTGATACTGAATAATAAAAGTGGAAAAATAATACCGTTTCTATTGTCCAGTAAATTTTAGAGAACAAGAAAAAGAATATTATCAAAATAAATATGAAAGCTAAAACATATATTTTAAAAAACGTACGGCTTGAGACAGGATTCGAGTTTGATGGAAAGGAAGTTATAAGCACAAATACGGCTTTATTCTGTGTTGAAGTTGAAGAAGGTAAGATCAAAGGAATCAAACCAAATACTGCAAATGCTAATGCGATCGATGCAAAAGGACACTTGATGTTGCCGGCTTTTAAGGATATGCATGCCCATTTGGATAAAATGTTGTTTGGTCTGCCATGGGAAGCTGTATCGCCAACACGGCATACCGTAAAAGATATGATCGCGTATGAGCAGAAGATGATCCCAGAATGGTTAAGCACCTCAGTCGAAAGAACGGGCAAAATGCTGCGTTTTCTGCAGGCATACGGAACTGATTTTATTCGTTCACATTTCAATGTTGATCCAACATCTGGACTAAAATCGTTAACAAATTTGGAAAAGGCACTGGCATCGAAAAAAGACACGGTAGAAGCGGAGCTGGTTGCTTTTCCACAGCATGGCCTTTATTATACAGATACTTTACCTATTTTGAAGGATGTTGCAAAACTGGATGCTGTTAGTTTCATAGGTGGAGTAGATCCGTACTCTTTGGATGGAAGTATCGAAAAAAGTATGGACCAGATTACGCAGTTGGCGCTTGATAACAATAAGGGAATTGACATACACCTCCATGAAATGGGAGAAAGTGGTATGAAGACAATCGAGTTTTTGATCGACCGTACATTGGAAAACCCCCAATTAAAAGGGAAAGCTTTTGTTAGCCATGCTTTCGCACTTAGTCGTCTCACAAATGTAGAAGCCGAAAAAATTGCGGCGCGTCTCGCAGAAGCGGGGGTGGGAATCGTGTCCTCTGTGCCCTTTGGCAATATGATTATGCCTATTCCGACACTTCGGAAATATGGTGTGGAGGTTTTGATTGGAAATGACAATATTCAGGATCACTGGAATACGTTTGGCTCGGGAAACATGCTGCAGAAAGCGAATCTTATTGCTGAGCTTTATGGTTATGGAACAGAATTCGGCTTATCTAGAACACTCGCTTTCGCGACACGCTACAAATTGCCTTTGGACAATAATGGAAATCAACAATGGCCGAAAGTGGGTGATGAGGCAAGCATGGTTTTTGTTGAGGCAAGTTGTTCCGCTGAAGCAGTTTCTCGTATTTCATCGGTGACTTCCTTGATACACAAAGGCAATATTGCATTCTAAAGAGACCGACTATCGGATAATTTAGCTGCTCTCTGGAGGTCAACTGTTCTCAGGATTCCAGCGAGAAATATTGAAAATAAGAGAACAATTTTGTTGAAGAGCTGGTTATTCTTAATAATTGGCTTTTTACATACAGAGCCTTCCTTAAGTCCTGATGTTACTAAGGGTGTTCATTTATAACTACAGCGAGGATAATATTCGGTTGAATAGATAATAATTTATACGATGGAATTTTCACCATTTAACGGGGTTGTCAAACTTTGCCTAAAAGGCATACAATTGGAAGAAAACGGTAAACACGATGAAGCCCTGTCCTTTTTTACAGAGGGTTATCGGGAGGCAAGCGATGACCATGAGAAGTTTATTGCAGCCTATTTTGTATCTCGGCAGCAGAAAACGGTGTCGGATCGTTTAAAATGGCTGCACATAGCCTTAGATCACGCATTGGTAATCAGTGATGATCGGACTACCAGTGCATTGCCCGGAATGTATTTGAAGATTTGTGCCTGTTACACAAGTTTAGGAGAAGAAGCAATGGCAAGTGAATATGCAAGGTTAGCCTCTTCTTTTAAGAACATTCCCTTTGATAAGGGACCTTTTTATCACGGTACAAAAGCAGATGCACAAATCGGCGATTTATTGGTTCCAGGCTTCAATTCCAACTATCAAGCCGACTTCAAAATGAATCATATTTATTTTACAGGTATGATGAATGGGGCCGGACTTGCAGCGGCCCTGGCAAAAGGTGAGCGCAGCGAGCGGGTATTTATTGTTGAACCTACCGGTTATTATGAGCATGACCCTAATCTGACGGACCAGAAGTTTCCCGGAAATCCGACACGTTCCTATAGATCTGAGTTTTCATTAAAAATTATAGGTGAGGTTGCTGAGTGGGCAAAACCAGGTGTTCAGGAACTTGAAAAATTTCGTGATAAACTAGATCAGAATGGTGGCGAGATTATCAATTAAGAAACCAGGAGTGGTTGCTCCGGCAATCGGAATTATGTCTTACTGATAACAATCTTACTGATGACTTCAAAATCTGAAATTCGATAATCGTCGTCAAAAAATAACCCGTTGATATAACGTTGTATAGGATAGAACAGATCGGCCGGTGTATCACCGAAAAATGTTTTGAAATCGTTCGGAATAGAATACAGATAATTGTATTGCCCTTTACCCAAACTGATACCGCCGATCTTTTTGAGATAACCCGTTATCTTATGTTTAGTTTTGTTGGAGAATGCTTCTTTCGTCTCTATAAAATAATCTTCAATGTAAAAATTACGGATATCCTGAAGATTAAGTATGCTGTTTGGAGCAGGTTTGATACGTCTTGAATAGGATACATCAACCAAAATACAACTGGCTTTATGCGCTTTCGAGAGATCAATAAAGTAGCCTTCATCGACCATAAGGTGTTTACTGTCTTTATATACACCGAGCAGCATTTCATTGATCTCCCGATCCGAATAATCGGATATATTAGAAGATCTTCCCAACTTTTCAAATGCGAGATCACTTTCACTCCAATTTTTTCTAATTCTATTAAGCTCGTGCTGTTGAAAAGTTTTTATTTTCTCCATATATAATTTGTCTAACCTTACTTTAGCGAGTTTAAAGATAATTTTAAAACTTTACTTTCATCAATCTTATGGCTTGCAAAGTGCAATTTGAATCAAATCTAATTTAATAGAGTCTTTGTTTAATGCTGTCGTACTGCGCTAATGCGCTATTTCTTAGGAAGAATAAGTGTAATAATTGTTGGATTTTCCGTGTCGATATAAGGTGAGATCACAGCTTTAAGTAGCCCGTGTGTCAAATCATTTTGAGTAAATCGCATCGATTCTCGGCGCGATTATGTAGTGAAGGAAGAGCCACCTGTATTAACAAATGGCTCCTACGAAGTTTTTATTTTACAGCCTTAAGCACAATATCTAAGGTGAATTCATCATCGATGGCGCGATTGCCTAAGTCGGAGAAAAAGCTTGCTGAACGATACTGTATATCAAAGTCCAGTCGATTTACCTTAACTCCTATAGCTTCAGCAGAAAGTCCGTCCGCAGTTGTGGTGACTTTTGCTGGAAAGGAGATCGATTTTGTTTTATTCTTAATCGTCAGATTACCCGTTATGATTGGATTACCTTTGCTATTATCAACTTTACTGATGACAAATTTACTGCTGGGGTATGTAGGCACATTGAAGAAATCTTCATTTTTTAGGTGCCCGGTCAATTTAGGAGCATCAGTACAAGCCATGGAATTCATATCTATGGTAAAACCACCGCCGGTAATTTTCCCCTTTTCTGTCTGTACCGTTCCGTCTTGTATATTGATTGTTCCCACATGTCCCCCGACAACTTTTTTCGCATTCCATTTGATCGTCGAATTTTGCGTGTTCACTTTGTAGCTTATCTTTTGGGCGAAGGCCATTGATGTTAAGCAAATAATTGCTAGCGTTAGACTGGTTCTTTTCATTGAAGTGATTTATATGAACTCAAATATACATGGTCTCGTGCGGATACTTCTATGTTTAAACTTGTTTTTTTGTTTGCGTAGTGTCAATATTGTGCTTGCTTTTCTTTATTCGTCATCGATACGCGCTAACTTAGTACAGCGTAAATAGGGGATCGAAGATATCTTCGTATCCAAATTGTGGTCTATAAAAAAAGATAATATGATTAAGTCGAAAGGTTATGCGGCGAAAGACAGTAGTTCTCCACTTGAATACTGGGAGTTTGAAAGGAGAGAGCTTGGTGCAAACGATGTTTTAATAGATATCTTGTACAGCGGGATCTGTCACTCTGATATTCATCAAGTACATGATGAGTGGGGTGGAACACAATACCCAATTGTTCCTGGGCACGAAATTGTTGGTCGGATAAGTGCAGTTGGTCCTGGGGTGACTAAGTTCAAAAAAGGTGACTTGGCGGGTGTCGGTTGTATGGTTGCTTCTTGTGGCGAATGCGATAACTGTAAGTCAGACCAACAACAGTTCTGTTCAGAAAAAAAGACCGTCTGGACGTACAACAGTAAAGATGTGATGCATGATCACAGCTTTACTTTTGGTGGTTATAGCAATAATATTGTTGCGGATGCAGATTTTGTGCTTCATGTGCCGGAATCTTTGGACATTAAAAAGGTGGCACCGCTACTCTGTGCTGGAATCACCACCTATTCGCCATTAAAAAGATGGAATATTAGCAAGGGGCATAAAGTTGGTGTGTTGGGCTTAGGCGGATTGGGACATATGGCTGTTAAAATTGCAGTGGCAATGGGGGCAGAAGTCACAATGATAAGCCATTCACCACGCAAAAAGGACGATGCCGCTCTACTTGGAGCACACAAATTCTTAAATACCCATGAGGCCGATGAAATAAAGGAATTCTCCTCGTATTTTGATTTTATTATTGATACCGTATCGGCACCACATGACTATAACCTCTATCTTGCATTATTGAAAACAAAAGGAGTTTATATTTGCGTGGGGATTCCAGCTGCACCCATGGAAATTAATGGACGCTCAATCATGGGGGGAAATAAGATCCTAACGGCTTCCAGCATCGGGGGAATACAGGAAACGCAGGATATGCTCGATTTTTGTGCTGAACATAATATTCTACCCGAAACAGAAATGATTGATATCGACTATGTAAATGAGGCGTATCAAAGAGTATTGGATAGTGATGTGAAATATCGTTTTGTAATCGATATGTCGTCTATTGAAAAGTAATGGAAAAAAACAGGTCGGTTAAAGAGCCGACCTGTTTTTTTAAATCTTATCCTTGTTTGGATACTTCATATGATATGAATGCTCATCTTCTCCAATAATTTCGAAACCAAGACTAAGGTAGAGCTTTTGCGCTTTATTGGTTTTTAATACATGTAATGAAATCGACTTCCCTTCGTAAATTGCTTCATTTATAAGATCTTTTAATATCTTTTTTCCTAGCCCTTTCCCTTGGTATCGGGGATCGATCTGTATTTGAATCAACTCGATATGAGCCCGTCCTTTCTCGGTTTTCAAAAGTCCGATAGGGATATGGTTGTATTCAATGATAGCAGCATGTTCAAATTTGTATTTAATTCTTTGTAGATGTGAATCCCTCGTTGTGGGTAAAGCAGCGGCTATTAAATGTTGGGTCATTGTCTTTAATCGTAGATCTAAAAGAAAAGTCAAATCACTTTCCATTGCTCGTCTATATACTATTGGGATCATAGATGATTGGGTTTTATCAATGTAATCTGTTCAATCTATTGAAGGCTTTATCTGACATGCTCAAAGAAGGTCAGATTGATATGGGCCATGAGTACGAAGATAAGATTTTTAACTATGAGCACAATGATCTGATCGAAAGTCGGCTGCAATTTAGTATAATCATAGTAACTGCGTACTAAATTGCAATAGCGTACTTTACTCTTTTTGACATTTAGATGTGAAGAATGCTGGCGTGGCTCAAGATGAATACCGTAACTTTAGCTTTATAGCTGTACTTGCATAGCGATTTTTTATTTAAAGGAACAATAAACAGATAATTTCAATGAAAAAGGTAGAAATACAACACACAGATTTGCAGATAGCTCCAATTAATTTTGGCGGGAATGTTTTTGGCTGGACATTAGATGAGCAAAAATCGTTTGAAATGCTAGATAAATTTGTAGGAGCAGGATTTAATTTTATCGATACGGCAGATACGTATTCTTGGTGGGTGAATGGAACCGGCGGGCAGTCCGAAGAAATTATTGGGAAATGGTTAAAAAGCCGTGGCAACCGTCAAAATATAGTAATCGCAACAAAAGTTGGATCCGAGACTAAGGAGCACGGGTATGATATCTCAAGAAAACATATTTTGAAATCTGCTGATGAATCGTTGCGACGATTGGGAGTAGATCATATTGATTTATACTATACCCACTTTGACGATAACGTAACCCCAGTGGAAGAGACATTGTCGGCTTATGCTGACTTAATAAAAGCAGGTAAGGTACGTTATATTGCCGCTTCTAATCTATCGCCAACGCGGTTAACGGAAAGCTTTGATGTTGCGGAGAAAAATGGTCTTCCTAAATATGTTGCTTTGCAACCGCATTACAATTTGGTAGAGCGTGCTGGTTTTGAAACAGATTATGCGGGATTGGTCGAGAAGTACGGTTTGAGTGTATTTCCATATTGGTCGCTTGCTGCAGGTTTCTTGACCGGTAAATACCGTACTGAAGCTGACTTTGATAAAACGGCTAGGGGTGGTGGGATCAAAAAATATTTTGATGCTAAAGGTAAAGCTGTCCTAAAAGCGCTCGATGTTATCTCCGAGAAACACGGGACAAAACAGGCTACTGTAGCATTAGCATGGTTGTTGGCTAAACCGCTAATTACCGCTCCCATTGTAAGTGCTACAAGTGAGAGTCAATTGGATACGCTATGTGCGGCGCCGACTCTTAAATTAGATACGGAAGATATTGAATTATTAAATGAGGTCAGCAAATGAAATAGTGATAAAGAGTAAAAACAAAATCCCTACATTTCTTAGGGATTTTGTTTTTATTGGGAAGCCGTTCCTAATAGAAGGTAGAAATTGCTTACGCATTTTAACAAGTTTATCGTAAATTGGAGCCTAAATTGATCTTATGAAACAGTTCCTGATATTATTTTCTTTCATGCTTTTTGGCAGAAGTTATGCGCAAATACTTACACCTTATGAACGGGGTAATGGCAATCAATCGGCAACTTTTGAGGAAATGCGGGCATATTATCAGGAATTGGCACGGAAATATACAACAATTCACTATGAAACACGAGGAGAAGACGATAACAATAAACCAATAGATGTTGTTGTATTTAATCCGTTTGGAAAGACATTGGAAGTGGCTAGGGAAGAGAAGTGCATTTTATTGGTCAACAATGGTATTCATCCTGGAGAGCCAGACGGTATTGATGCGACTATGATGCTTATGCGCGATTTGGCAACAGGAAAGATAAAGGCACCTCAAAATGTTATTGTTGTTGCGCTGGCGAGTTATAATGTGAGTGGGATGTTAAATCGTGGGAGCTTTTCCAGAGCTAATCAAAATGGCCCTGAAGAGTATGGTTTTCGTGGAAATGCAAGACACTATGACTTAAATAGGGATTTTATTAAGACAGATACTAAAAACTCGCGGAGCTTTCAGCGGATTTTCCAATGGGTCAAACCAGATGTTTTTATAGATAATCATGTCAGCAATGGGGCCGATTATCAGTACACCTTCACCTATATCTCAACAAACAAAGAACGTTTAGGAAACCTTTTGGGAAATTATTTTAACAACCACATGCAAAAGAACTTACTCAAGGATCTCCAAAAGAAAGGATTTATGTCTGTTCCCTATGTTAACATCCACAACGATGTGCCCGATGGTGGTTTTCCAACCTTTATGGATTCGCCAAGATATGCAACAGGCTACACCAGTCTATTTAATGTAATCGGAACGGTTGTGGAAACACATATGTTGAAACCTTATCAAGAACGTGTCAAAGCGACTTATGACTATATGCGTTGTAACTTGGATTTTATCGAACAGAATTATAAGGTGATTAAACAAAAAAGAGCTGAAAACCTAAAGCAATATCAAATAGGGGATAAATATGTCATAGCATGGAAGCTTGATTCATCAAAATATGAATCGCTGGAATTTAAGGGCTTCGAGGCAAAATATAAACCAAGTGACGTTTCTTCGAAAGATAGGTTGTGGTATGATAGAAACGCTAAGTTTTCAAAACAAGTTAAGTTATATAATACATATGTTCCGACAAAAGAAGTGACGATTCCATCGTATTATGTCATTCCGCAGTCTGAATGGAAAGTTATTGAATTGTTGACACTCAATCAAATCAAGATGATTCCGCTTAAACAAGATTCTGTTATTGCGGTGGAACAGTATAGGATTAAGGATTTCAAGACAACTTCAAGTCCATATGAGGGGCATTATTTACATTTTGACACCAGCCTCCTTAGGGAATCCAACAAGGTAAACTTCAGTGCCGGTGACTTTTTGGTCCCTTTGAATCAGGACGGTGTGAAGTTTCTGCTGGAAACCTTGGAACCTGAAGCAATAGACTCTTATTTTAATTGGAATTTCTTTGATGCGATCTTAGGACAGAAAGAATACTATTCAGCTTATGTTTTTGAAGATACAGCAGCCAAGCTTCTAAAGGAGAATAAAGATTTAAGATCTGTCTTTGAACGTGAAAAGATGAATAACCCTAAACTTGCTGCAAGTAGTAGTGCGCAGCTGGATTGGATATACAAACATTCACCTTATTATGAAGAGTCACATCTTCTTTATCCCATTTATCGCATCAATTGATGATGGTGGCTTCCTAGATATATGTCTGCGTCAGTCACAAAATTGCTATTTTATAAGTATATCCAATGTAATACCAATGAAAAGTATGACAATCAAATAGGAGAAAAAGCCTATTATTGAAGCGGCAAATGCTTTAAAATAGTTGATCTTTTTAGCTTTATCAAAAAACTGTCCTATGGCCCAGGAGTAATATATACAAATTACTAAAGTTGCATATAGGATTAAACTTTGGTGCGTGATACCGTCAATTATTGCAAAAAGTGCATAAATTAACATTGTCATCCCCATAATAAAACATAATAAGATGATGATTTCAAAAAGATTATAACCGTATTTTTTAAAAAATAATTTAGTCCAAAGTGCAATAAAGAACCCCATAATAATGTTAGCATAACCATAATGACCTTGTAGCCATCGAAAGATGTTGGTTGTGATGACGAGTTTGCCTTCAATACCATGGCTGTCGATTGATTGCAAATAGCGCTCTTCAGTATGGAAAAAGTGGGCAATAATAGAATACACTAAAGATGTGACAATAACGAAAATAATAGGTTTGACCAGTCGGCTGCGATTTTCAGAAATGTAGTTTTGCACATTCTTACCTGGAGCTGTCACCAATTCTCGAATGGTATAGAGAATACCGCGTTCAAAGTGAAGCACATGTTCTATTTCGTGGGTGATGTAATGAGCGTCTATCCTTTTTAGCGTCGCAGGTTGGCCACAATCGGGACAGAATTTTGACGTAATGCCTGTGCCACAGTTTTTGCATGTTATCATGTTGAAGTGTTTCTTTAAATAATTAAGGTTTGTTAATCTGTTTCATTCGAAATTCGCCAAAGGAGTCTTTGCTTACCGATGGTTTTATTGAAGGTATTTGGCAACTTCTACGAGTTTGTATTTGGGGCTCCGTTGCAAAAGTTCACCAAGGAAAGCTGCGTGAGTAGCGCCCGTGATTAGCAAAATTCGATCCTGCCCAGTGACCGGGATCTGATTTAAATTGGAGAATATCCGTAGATTTCTTCGGTAGAATTTACTGGCTTCATCTGCTCCTTCAAAATTACCTTTTGTACTGCTGTAGGTTAAGATATCGGCGTTTACATTGATAAACTTTTGCAAGGTCTCTTTTTGATTAAATACCTTTAATTTTTCTAAAATGGAGAGTTTATCAATATGGGCGAATTCCTGCATAATTTTTCCCATGTAGCTTTTATAGGTTACACTGTCTACCTGATTCTCCAACTCATTTGCAATGTTGTAATTATAAGCGGCAGTTTGTTGTTCATCAATTCCATAAATTTTTTTTACCCCTGCAAGTTTGCCAACTTCATATGCAATTATGGCTATTTCACCACCGAACTTAGCTTTATGTCCTTTATCTTTAATAAAAGAGCTGTAGTCGCCGTTCAATTCTTCGTTTTTTTCAGGGATGATTTCCACGCAGATGATAGTTGGTTTAAAGTCTGCCAACAGTTTGGCTACTTGGTATGTTTCTTTTCTGTTTTTTTGATCTTTTTCGTCAAATTCCACTTTATGTGCATCAGGCGTATAGCTCATGTGATATGTCCCAAAATTTAGAACCTCAATTTTCTGCTGTGCATAGCTGTTTCCAAAAAATAAGATCCCGATAGCGATTCCAATATTTCGAATTTGAATAGTGTTAATAAGCATTTGTGTAAGAAGTGGTTTTATGTTTTTTCCGGCTTTTCGTTCAGTTAGCTATATTTTTTAGCTGTTTTGTCCAAAAGTATTACAGTTTGTCCAAATAAAAGCTACACTTGAGTGTAGTTTTAATTAACTTCGACATTTAGAATTTCGTTATGGATTTTAACGCGCTATTTTCACAAAAAAATACTGTTGATCGTCTTTCAGAAAAGGACATCCAGCAGACCTACGGCTATATTGAGCTCGTCAAAGCCTTTTCACGGATTACTTATCAGAGTATTTACCTAATCGATTACCAAGCTAAAAGTTTTGAGTTTGTTTCAGACAACCCGCTGTTTCTCGCTGGTTTAACAGCCAAAGAGGTGATGGAAATGGGCTATGGCTTTTATCAAAAATATGTTCCATCTGATGATTTCCAGATGCTCATTACGATTAACGAAGCGGGGTTTAGCTTTTATGAAAAAATACCCATTGAGGAACGGAAGCTTTATGTTATATCGTATGATTTTCAGATACAAAATGCACACAACAAGTTTATTTTAATTAATCATAAACTGACACCTGTTTTTTTGACAGAAGAGGGGAAAATATGGAAAGCAATTTGTATCGTGTCTTTATCCACTAATATATCTTCAGGAAATGTGACTATCGAAAAGTTGCACTCCAACTTAGTATGGGAATTGGATCTGTTGACTGGGAAATGGAACTCCCAGAAAAAGATTAATCTTACCGAACGTGAAATAGAGATTTTACGTTTTTATCATCGAGGTCTGACCATTCATGAAACTTCGGAGAAAATTTTCGTTTCCATTGATACGGTGAAATTTCATCGGCGAAAATTATTTGAAAAGCTAGGGGTAAGCAACATGAATGAAGCATTGGTTTTTGCATTGAATAATAGGTTATTATAAGGGTAGCCTGAAGGGTTCTGAATGTTCATAGCAAGCGCCTCCAATGAGGCGCTGCAGCCTATTTTTTCACCAATAATGGCAAATACTTTTCGTAACCCTGTGCTTTCATCTTGTCTTTTGGAATAAATCGAAGTGAAGCACTGTTTATACAATAGCGCAGACCACCTTTATCTGCCGGTCCATCGTTAAAAACGTGGCCAAGGTGTGCATCACCAGTTTTGCTGCGTACTTCCGTTCTGCGCATTCCGTACGAATTGTCGGAGTGTTCTTCAATCAGGCTATCGCTAATTGGTTTGGAAAAACTGGGCCACCCACATCCCGATTCAAATTTATCTGTAGAAACAAATAAGGGTTCTCCGGTTGTGATATCGACATAAATACCTTCCCTAAATTCATCATTATAGGCATTGTCAAATGCGCGCTCCGTTGCATTGTTTTGTGTAACATCGTATTGCAATGGAGTCAACTCCTTCTTCAAGGTCTCTTTGTCTGCTTTTTTATACGTGTTTTTAACGTCCGATTTCGCTTTTTCGGGGTTGGCATTTCGCGCAAGTTTAAATAAATCAGGGCTTATATGGCAATAACCCCCGGGGTTTTTGTCCAGGTATTTTTGATGATAAGCTTCAGCATTATAATAATTCTGCAAAGGTTCTATTTCCACCACGATTTTGCTGTTGTATTGACTTGCTAAAGCAGCTATTTGTTCTTTGATAACAGTGGCATCATCGGCATTGGTATAATAGATGCCTGTACGGTATTGTGTGCCGATATCGTTGCCTTGTTTATTTAATGAAGTTGGATCAATTGTTTTGAAGAAAAGGTCTACAAGTAGCTTTAGATCGACAAGCTCCGGGTCGAAGTTTACCTTTACCGTTTCGGCAAAACCTGACGTTCCTGTCGAAACTTGTGCGTAAGAAGGGTGCTGAAGGTTTCCATTGGCATAGCCAACTTCGGTTGCGGTGACCCCGCGGACTTGTTTAAAGAAATGCTCAGTTCCCCAGAAGCATCCTCCGGCAAAATAGACAACATGATCTTTTTGATTTATAGTATTCATAGTATTTTGTATTGACGGTTTTGAATCTTTCCCTTTTTGTGAAAAGCAAACCTTGCTGATCAGAAATAAGCCTGTCGCTATAGCAAGGAGGACGAATAAGTGTTTCATGGTATGAATTGCTACATGAAAGAAACAACATTGTTTCTTTCATGTAAGCCACAAACACCGTACCTTTCTGGATGTTTGTCTTAGAAGATATAAGCAGTTTTAGCTCTTATAGATTCTTTTTACAATTGAAAGACGAAGTAAGCCTATGAAAAGCATGTCCTGACAAAACGACCTTTTAGGAAAGCTTCGCAAGCTGAATGTCTGACAGGGTCGGCCCTTTGCTATTTACATCCTGTGATCAGACCAAATAATAATTAAATCTATATTGTTTAAGCACTGCTAATGTGACTAAGTTAATTGTTGGGGAAAGACGCGTTCGGCTTAAGGCTACACCCTGGGTCTTCCGATTCGAGTAGATCCGTGTATAGCTGCCTCACGGTTGTGACAATAGCCTGCTTGTCATAGTAATAAAGTTGGTGAAGCTGTTGCTGTGTACCCTGTACTGCAAAAGTATCGGGCAAGCCAAGTCGCTTCAAAGTCGCTGAGTAGCCATGTTCGGCCATAAATTCCAGCACTGCAGTTCCTACTCCACCAGCTATACATCCATCTTCAACAGTGATGATATAGGAATATGATTGGAATACTTCATGTAATAACGCTTCGTCGAGCGGTTTAAAGAACCGTAGGTCATAGTGTCCAACGTGCATGCCTTCCCGGAGCAGTTCGTTGCAGGCGTCCTGCGCATATAGACCAACGGGCCCAAGAGAGAGTATGGCAATGTCCTGGCCTGAACAAAGCCTTCTTCCTTTTCCAATTTCAAGTCTTGTAAATTTGTCTGATTGCTTCTCTCGACCACCTGGGCCTTTTGGGTAGCGGATTGCAAGCGGTCCGTCAAGAGTGATGTCCTGAGCTGTGAACAACAAATTTTTAAAGTCTGTGAGCGTCATGGGCGAAGCGCCTGCGATGTTGGGTATACAGCGAAGAAAAGCAATGTCGAATGCCCCTTGATGGGTGGGGCCATCGGGACCGACAACGCCGGCCCTGTCGATACAGAACACGACCGGTAATTTCTGTAAAGCGACGTCGTGGATTAGTTGATCATAGGCGCGTTGTAAGAATGTCGAATAAATCACACAGAAAGGAAGTAGCCCATCAGCAGCAAGGCCTGCGGAAAAAGTAATGGCATGCTGCTCGCAGATACCAACATCAAAAACGCGGTTAGGCATTTGCTGTTTCATTGCCGTCAGCCTGCTGCCAGAAAGCATAGCTGGGCTTATAGCGATAATACGGCTATTATGTTGGGCGAGCTGTATCAGCGTTTCGCCTAGCACTTGCTGAAAAGTTTCCTTGTAGAGTTGCGGTAGTTGGTTTTCTAACGGTATACCTGTCAGTTTGTCGAATTTCCCTGTGGCATGCCATTCCGCCTTGTTTAACATGGCCGGTGTAAAACCTTTTCCTTTTTGTGTTACACAATGCACTATTTTGGGCCCGGGAATATGCTTCAACTGTTCAAATATTTTGATAAGTTTCTGGACGTTATGACCATCCACTGGTCCAAAATAACGTATTCCTAAAGCCTCGAAAATATTGCTCGAAGCAAATAGCCCTGTTTTTATCAATTTCTCTATTTTTCTAATCGCAGCAATTGACCATTGTGTCCGATCTTTATGGGGTGACAGCAGCTTTTTGATCTGTGATTTGAACTGATTATAGGCTTGCCCCGAGGTCAGGTCGGTCAGATAGTTTTGTAGGGCTCCCGTACCGGCATCAATAGACATATCGTTGTCATTTAATATAATCAATAGGTTAGGCTGTTCGAAACCTATATTATTTAAAGCTTCGAATGCTAGACCGGCAGTCATGGCGCCGTCACCGATAACAGCGATGTGTTGACGGCTGTTATCACCCTTATACCTGGCTGCGCAGGCCATACCCAGAATTGCTGATAGGGATGTGGAAGAATGACCTGTACCAAAGGCGTCAAAGTTATTTTCTTCCATAACAGGAAATCCGCTTATGCCGCCTAGAAGTCTGTTCGAATGGAAGCGAGCCGCTCTCCCTGTGAGTAATTTATGGATATAAGCCTGATGACCAACGTCCCAGATCAATTTATCCTTAGGGGTGTTAAATACATAATGAACTGCTATAGTAAGTTCTACAACACCAAGGCTTGAACTAAAATGACCGCCATGTGTGGCAATATGGTCAATGAGGAAGTTTCTTAGTTCCTGACTTAATTCGGGTAATACCTCCTGTGGAAGAGCACGTAATTCGCTAGGGCTGTTGATTTGATAATTACCTGTCATTTCTTTTTTAGACAAATTTAGATTGATTAGATTTGCGATACAGGTACAGTATAGGTAAAAGTGATCAATACAGATGAAGAGCTATAAATTTGAAATTTTTACACAAGCAATTGAGAAAAATATAAAATCAGGAGTCTATAAACCGGGGCAAAAGCTGCCTTCAGTACGCGAGTTTAAAGATTACTATGGTTTAAGTATGAGTACTGTTCAGTCAGGTTATGAGTATCTTATGATTATTGGTTTGGTGGAGAGCGTTCCGAAATCTGGCTACTATGTCAGTGCGAAGAATGAAATGCTGGCAGAACCGGAAGGGCGTCGACGTCCACCGGTAGTAAGGGATGCTGTCTTTGAACAAGGGCTTGGTCTGACAACAGCGTCACCTGTGGGACGGGGTTTTTCGGAATTTAATGTTGCTGCCCCAGGGGACCTTCTTGTTCCGCAAAAACTTTTACTTCGGACCATGCAGCAGGTCATTCGGGAACAGGGGGCAGGATTACTACGCTATTATCCATCTAACGGTTCGGTACAATTGAAGGACAATATTATCAGGCGTGCGGCCTCCTATCAGACCTTACTGCATGCAGATGAACTACTGATCACAGATGGCGCCCTGCAGGCTTTGTATATCGCCTTGGCTGCTGCATGTGAAGCCGGAGATATTGTTGCTGTGGAAAGTCCGTGCGTATTTTCTGTATTGGAGGTCATTCGGGTGCTCAAGCTGCGCGTTATTGAAATTCCTGTTCTTACTAAAGATGGTTTTGATATAGACTTTTTTAGACAAGCATGTCAAGGAAGTGCTGTAAAAGCAGTCGTCCTAACACCGAATTTTCATAATCCAACAGGTATTTTGCTCTCAGATGAACAGAAAATTGCTTTATTGGCGATTGCTCATAAATATCATGTTGCTGTAATCGAGAACGATATCTATGGAGACCTGAACTTTCAGGGGAGCAGACCATCCACACTAAAACAATTTGATGAAAGCGGATTGGTCATGACGTATTCATCGTATTCAAAAAACCTGGCACCTGGAATTCGGCTGGGTTGGTTAAGCACAGGGCGATTTCTGAAAGATGCTGAACAGATCAAGTTCGCATTGGGCAGTACAGTTTCTCCTCTGAATCAGGAGACCGTAAACCTTTTGATCGGTAGCAGCAGTTACGATCGGCATATTCGTTCACTGAAGATGCAACTGGCAAAAAATGCCTATCTGGCCACCAACCTAATCGCTTCCAGTTTTCCTGAAAAAACCAAAGTGATCACACCTGCAGGCGGGTATAATCTTTGGGTTAAAATGCCTGAAAGTACAGATATGGCGGATTTTTACGCGCAGTGTGAAAAAATTGGTGCAAGATTTACGCCGGGCTATACGTTCTCTTTTGCGAATACTTTTGAACATTATTTTAGGTTGGTCATCGCGGACAAGTTTTCTGCTAAACGAATAGAAGCGATCCAGCATATAGGTCGTTATTTGTGTGGGCGCCTGTACTGATGCTAAATGAACAATGTGTATCGAATATTAGCAAGTGATTGCATGTACATTTGTGTATTTAATAGTAGATGCACATATGAATATAATTACAAAATTTACGGTAGCAACAGAGCAGGGAATTGAAGCGTTGTCGATGCTCACCAAAACTCTAGCCCTAGAAAAATTCGGCAGTTTAGTGGAGCCAGCTGAACTAGACAATTACATTGTTGATAGTTTTAATTCCAAAACACTTGTCAACGAAATAAACAGTATGTCAAATCAATGGCTGGTGGTATATGCTAACGATCAACCCATGGGTTATGCCAGAATAACCTCGAAAGGGCAGAAGCCGGATGGCTTGGCAGGTAAACGTGTGATTCGAATCGCGGATTTCGGTGTCTGCCAGCATGAGGCTTTGCAGCAAATGGAGGTATCATTGATGGACAAATGTCTTGCCGTCTGCAGTACATACGACGTGATTTGGATCAATGAACCCTTAAGAAGTTCGTTGATCGGACTTTTTGAACAGAATGGATTTGTAAAACAACCGGGTATTAGCAGACTCGATGGATTGAACTTGGAATCAGTAGTATATCTCAAGGAGACTTTGTAGTTCAAAGAGTCTTTATATTGATGTATAAACACAGCATAGTCTATGTTGAGCAAAAAAGTACACATATTAAGTGTGCTTTTTTTTGTTTAATGATAGATATTTTAGTGATATAATGTATTTTTAGGAATTTGAAAGAAGATGTTTGTCAAATTCTAATAATCTCTTTTTAACTAAAAAATACCATTTATAACCGTTTTCAAAAGTGTTTAATGAAGAAAATATCTATAACGTTTCTATATCTTTTGTTCAGTGCGTTAGCGCTTGGACAAGAATCTAAGGAGGTAAAGCCAGACAGTATCGTTCAATATTTTAGTGAAATTAAAACTGTAACTAAAATGAGTTATTCGTTATGGAATAGGGATTTATATGGCGATATTATTTTAGTGAATCCTCAGAAACGACAGTTATTTAGTAATAACTTTGGTACCGATAGTTCATTTGTGCAATATAAAAATAGCTATATTGGTAAATTGCCCGACAGTGTAAATATTGCCAATACGTCTTTAACGTGGAATGGTCGCACTTGGGCGATGATTATGTTGCCTTAATCTAAAGATTATTATGCACGGATCAATTTGTTGGCTCATGAATTGTTTCATTCCGCACAATCGGCTTTGGGATTCGTTCAAAATAACAGCGAAAGTACCCATCTCGATCAAGAGAATGGACGGATATACTTACGTTTAGAATTGGAGGCGCTTAAAAAGGCCGTTTGTTCAGATGCGCAAGATGAACAACGAATGCACTTGAAAAATGCTTTGATTTTTCGGAAGTATCGAAATTCACTTTTTCCAGGTTCTGCCCACATTGAAAATCAATTGGAACTTAATGAAGGGATTGCAGAGTATACCGGAGTAGTGATCAGTGGGAGAGATAAAGAAAAAACAAAAAAACATTTCATTGATGTAATAGGCAGGTTTTTCAAGAACCCCACTTATGTAAGGTCTTTTGCCTACAATACCACGCCCATCTATGGATATATAATGAGTTTAAAGGATCCGCTTTGGAATCAAAAGATTTCAGTAAATACAGATTTAACCATATTCTTTATGCGCGAATTGAACATTGAACTTCCGAAAGATCTTGCAGCAACAGTAAAAGCCATTACAGCGGAGTATAATGGAAAACAGATATTCACAGAGGAACAACTACGTGCGAAAAAAATAAAACAGCAAATTGCATTGTACTGTTCCTTGTTTGTGGACCAGCCTCATATGACCATAAAATTTGAGAAAATGAATGTGTCTTTTGATCCGAGAAATATCCTCCCAATCGCGGATTTGGGAACTGTTTATCCAACCATAAGGATCGCCGATAACTGGGGGATTCTAGACGTCAAAAGTGGAGCGCTTATGGCGCCCAATTGGGATAAAATAACAGTTAGCAAGCCTATAAAAACCGAAGGACAGCGAATAGAGGGTGATGGCTGGGTGATGCAACTCAAAGATCAGTATACCGTGCAAAAGGACGAATCGCAGAATAATTACGAGCTTATCAAAAAGCAGTAGCTGCACTATTTTGATTTTTAGCCACTGTGCAGCCTTACCCAATCAATAACAAATATTGGTAAATACATGAGTATCATTAAAATATCATAAAAAGGTTTGTCCAACGATATTCAATTTTTAGCTATCGAAATGAGAGATTGCCGCTGGATAAGTTTAAATATAATCCAATGCGTTTAATGCTCTAAATCTTCGCGGACTAAGACCCGTATGTTTTTTTATAAACCGCGTTAATGATGCTGATGAACTAAAGCCATAATACGAAGTCAACTCTTTAATGGGAATTTCAGTAGAAGCTAGCTTTTTTGCAATCTCACTTGCAACAATTTCTTTAACGATCGTGCTGGGTGAAGTTTCACTGCTTGAAAGCGTCAATCGATGTAGCGCTATTCTTGATATATTGAGCTTTTTCAAGTAGAATTGGAGGTCCCAGTGATTCTGAGGATACTGGTGAATAAGGTTTTTAAATTCTACTAGAATGGGGTGTTCTGCCAGCAATGCTGCATTTTGATCCAATTGATTTAACGTTTCGTTTTGTTCCTTTATGTTGTTTTTCATGTTTTAAGATAATCGCTCGTTATTGCCCCACTATAGTGTCAAGGGCTATAGTTTAGGTTAAGTGTTCCATCAATCTTGTTTGAATGAAAGCAAAATTAGCGTATTAATTTCATAGTGTACTTTTCGAATTTAACGATTCGCTTTTTAAAATTATAATTTTTTATCACAGATTGTGGTAGAACTAACCTGCTGCAGACTATTACTGGAGAAATAGGTGGATGAATAAAAATCCTGATTCCAATAACAGACAAATCGCTTTTTTACTTTAATTTTTGACTATTGCTTTTTATACTTATATTTTTCATTATTCTTTGTATTATAGCTTTTTGTGTATGTTATATGTATTAAAAATTAAATATTGAAACAGGTGTATTATAACTTTTGGTTATGCTGTTTTTTTTGAGGTTTTTAGACTTCACGTGATGATTATTCTACGTCAGGAGAATGAAATATAATTTTATTGATGTTAAAAGATATGATGATCATGTGTTGCCATATTAGTCCCTTATGATGTGGTGTTCGAGGAAATAACGCTGGGCCCGTGTAATTAGTTTGAATAACATCTAGCCTCTATAGCAGTAGAGAATAGGGCTATTACTCGTTTCTTATTTTTTTGTTTTAAACAGATTTTCTTTAAAATTATTTGAAATTTATCAGAGCGAAAAGCTTTTCGTGAATTGTGCAAACGTTTGATGTGGAGTGGTTGATTATTTTTCTGTACAATATATTATATCTTGCTTTTAGATTATGAACTAAAATACTTTGCTGAAAGTGAAGTGAATTCTTTGCATGGATCATCTGGTTTTCAAGTTTCGATGAACCATAAATCGATCAGAAAAATAAAAACTTCGAAACAACCGCTGAGGCTTTGAAGGGTGATCCAAAAGAAGTGTGGACAATTAATACAATTTATAAACTTTAATTAAAAATTATGAGAAAGACTGTGTTTTCCTTAATCGCGATTTTAGTGATCGCTATGACTACTTCCTGCCGGAAGGATGGGAGCTTAATGTACACTTTGTTGAACGATTCCAGTGCAGAATCCTTAGCGATAGCGGATTCGGTCCAACTATTTAAGGTAAGTCCTTCCGCTGCAACTGAGGTTGATAGACTTCAGTTTCGAGCAAATCATAATGAAATGCAAATGACCGGATTTTATGTAGCACCAAACAGTACTATAACCATAAAAGTGAAAGTCAACTCGGGGAATACAGCAGCACGCTTGGCAATCGGGACGCCTTTTAGAGACAATATTCGACCAGTGCGGCAGTATTTCAATCTCCAGGCAGGTACGCAAACGTTCACAGTGGACCAATACGGGGGCTTGGTTTATGTGATTTATACAGCTGATAACTACACAACAACTGGAGAAATAGAGCTTTCTTTTGGCAATGGTTTTATCCCGGTGCCTTACTTTCAAAAGGGAATTACCACCCATGAGCAATGGGTAGCTACATTGGATTCGTTGAAAAATACCGTGCCGGATGTCGTCTTCTCGTCAGATAACACCATTATGGTGGCCAAAATTGCCGATGCGCTATTGTATAAGAACGAAGATCAACAGCTTATTGTGGATAGACTGGATTCAATTATTGGTTTTTCCAATCGTATCAGTGGATTGAATGGTACGAGTGGAGTCCATGCCATACCATATAATAAACACCTGATTACCGTGAGAGATTCGAGTGCAGGTGGTTATATGGCTGCCGGTATTTCAATTTATTTTACCGATGCTTTATCTTATCGTATGTTGCAGCCAAAATACCTGTCCAATACAAATGGATGGGGAATATGGCATGAAGTAGGGCATACCTATCAACAAAAAGCTTGGACCTGGGGCAATCTGACAGAAACAACCGTGAATGTCTATTCTCTAGCCAGTGAAAGGGGATTTGGATTGCCGGTAAGCCGGGTGACTGCCAATAATTCCTGGCCTAAATTGACGACTTACTTTCAGAAAAACATCGCGGACCGCAACTTTAATTCAGGGGATAATGATTTGAAAATGATTATGTTTCATCAGCTTTGGCTAGGATTTGGTGATGATTTCTACATCAAACTTAGCAAAAGTACCCGCGAGAACAGACCCACAGTTTCAACAGACGCAGAGAAAATGCGCTATTTTATGCTGTCGGCATGTCAGATTGCACAAAAAGATCTTTCGGATTTTTTTAGAAAATGGGGTTTTAAAGTTGATGAATCTGTCTATACGGCCATAAGTGATCTGAATTTGCCGGCTCCTACACAAGATTTAACCGCTTTAAGAGATTAAACTGTCTTGCGTACTGTGACGTTGAATCTGTTAGTACAGATGTATAGGAAGTATGTACCTTATTGATGATAAAAAAATTAATCGTTGTTTTACAATAAAAACATTGAAAAGTATTATCTTTAGTAGGGAAGTTAATTCCGATAACCACATATTTATTTAATTAATTGAGAAAATGGGTAAATTTGAAGTAAAAACACGGAAAAATGGAGAATTCCAGTTTAATCTAAAAGCTGGAAACGGACAGGTGATTTTAAGCAGTGAAGGTTATACAACTAAAGCAAACTGCTTAAATGGCGTTGAATCTGTAAAAAAGAACGCTCAGGACGATAACAAATTTGATCGTAAAACTTCTACGAACGGTAAGCACTACTTCAACCTCAAGGCTACCAATGGCCAAATTATTGGAACCAGCGAGATGTATGAAAGCGCAAGTGGTATGGAAAATGGCATTGATTCTGTCAAGAAGAATGCGCCTGATGCGACGGTTGAGGAGATAGCCTAAGTCTATTTTCAAATGCCGGACTACTACACGTAAGCAGTCTGTCAATAAGCACGTAGGATTTGATAGTAAAGAGCCGGGTAAAAACCGGCTCTTTTGTGTTTATTTTTCTGCTGTCGGGAGTGGGATGGAAAACCAGAAACTGCTGCCCAAACCCACGGTACTATCAACTCCTATCTGACCCGCGTGTTTTTTGATTATTTCAGCGGAAATATAGAGCCCCAGTCCAAGCCCCGAGTAGGATTTACCTTCGTGATTAGCTCTATAATATCGATCAAAAATAAATGGCTGTACTGCCGGATTAATACCTTCACCTTGATCTTTGACGGTTATTTTGATACGATCTTGCAACTGTTCAACCGTAATATTGATTTCTCTCGATTCTGGAGCATATTTAACGGCATTATTGACAAAATTGACAAGGACTTGTTCCAGACGTTGTTCGTCGGCAAAGATATCTGCATCGAGATCGCCGGTAATATTAACTTGATGGTTGCCTTGGGATATGATATTGTGACAACTGGAGGTAAGTATCTTTGATGCCTTGAAGGTTGTTTTTTCGAGATGAAGCTGCCCTTCACTGATTCGATGCATATTGAGCAGGTCGTCAACAAGTGTAACGATCTTTTTGATATTGACAGCAGACTGATCAATAAGTCTTGAAATGATGTCACTTCCAGTTTTGTCCTTGAATCGTTCCAGCAGTTGAATCGTTCCCTTTAATCCCGTGACGGGCGTCTTTAGTTCATGACTGGCAATACCCAGGAAATCATCTTTTTGAGACTCATAATTTTTCCGTTTTGTGATATCCGCCACTACACCAATGAGGTGAGTCGCATTACCTTCTGCATCGTATTTGGGAAGACCCGACGCATTGATCCAATGCAACGATCCATCAGGCCAACGTATGAGATATTCAGCGTGATAAGTGGTCTTGTTCTGGATGGCATCCTGAACTTTTTGATAGACCATTTCGCGGTGCTCGGGCACGATGCTTTGCATGAGGACATCATAGTCAAAGCGATCGTTCTTAGTGAGGCCAAAATTGAGTTTACAGGTTTCCGAGCAGTCCATTTTACCTGTTCTTATATCGCGATTGTAAGAACCGAGTTCACCAGCTTTTAGTGCAATTTCCAGCTGATAGTTGAGGGCTTCAAGGTGTTCGTTTCTTTTGATACGCTCCGTAACCTCATTGGCGATGACAATAATAGACTCCGTTTCACCCTCATCATTCTTCAAAGGCTCATAGGTGAAATCAAAATAATGATCGCCCAATACTCCCATAGACTCAAGTCTTGCGTAGGCAGTGTCTCCAATATAATTTTGGCCAGTAGTAAAGACATCATCCAATATCCCCAAATAAGGCTGTCCCTGTAATTCCGGAAGTGCTTGCCCAAGTGGTTTGCCAAGAATGATTTCTGTTTTGTGCCAGAGTTTGAGCATCATATCATTGGCAACTTCAATGACTAATTCACGACCTGTTAAAATCGCAAATGCTATTGGGGCCTTATCTATAAAGGATCTGAATCGACGTTCACTTTTTTTGAGGTTTTTGTTGAGCAGCACTGTCAAATCATAGGATTTGTTGAGCTGGCTATTGGTACGATAAAGTTCATCATTGGCAAGTTCCATCTCGTCATTAAGTTCGAGCAGCCGTTGTTGCATGGTTGCCATGGTAATATTGAGACCCTCAAGCTCATCAATTTTATCTATGGAAGAACTTCGAAGCTCGATTTGGTCCATTGCGGTCCGTGCAAGACCTTCTAATATCTGTCGATCAGCTGTAGTGAAAACGCGTGGATGTTTGTCGATGACGCACAGCGAACCGATCATAAAACCATCATGGGTAATAAGTGGTGCACCTGCGTAAAACCGTAGTCCAAAATCTCCAATTACATTTGGATTGGTCAGTAGAATATCTTCTTTCAGCGTATCTTCAAAAACCGTTACTTTCTTGTCCAGAATAGCCAGACTACACAAGCTTTGCCCTCGATTCGTTTCCTTTGTGGTGCCCATGCCAATATTTGCTTTGAAATAGACAGATTCTGCATCCACCAGTGAGAGTAATGCAATAGGGGCATTGAAGATTTGTGTGGCTAATTTTGCAATTCCATCAAAGCTGGCTTCAGAAGGGGTTCCAGTTATTTTATAGCGTCTGAGGGCATTCAGTCTGTCATGTTCATTTTCAGGCATTATATCCATTCCAAACGTATTCTCTATCATAGTGACCGTGTAATTCTTTTTATAAAGATATAGTTTTAATTACAAAAGCGGAGATGCAATTTTTTTTCTCTTCATCCGCAATTCAAAGATTCCCTGAAATGATTGTTATTCCGCAGGAATAACATACTCTAAGGCTAATAGTCAGCGTTAAAGATCGAATAGTGTCGGGGTCCGATATTGTTGTTCAAGGTCAAGCAGGATAGACTTATTGCGAATGCCTCCGGCAAAGCCAACGAGCTTGCCCGAGGTGCCAACTATCCTATGGCAAGGGGCAATGATAGCGATAGGATTTTTATTCAACGCGCCACCAACGGCCCGGACGGCTTTGCTGTCGCCAAGTTGCTGCGCCAGTTGACCGTAAGTCCTGGTTGTGCCATAGGGAACACCTAAAAGCATTTTCCAGACCTTGATCTGAAAGGCTGTTCCTTGAAAATCAAGCGGAATATCAAATATCTGTCTTTTTTTTGCAAAGTACTCATTCAGCTGCAGTTCCGCCTGTATTAAAACGGGAGCCTCTTCATTGTAGGTTGCTGTAGGAAGTTTTGTGCGGATATAATCCTTGTCCGCCCAAACTAAACCTGAAAGTCCCTTTTCGGTAGCGATTAAGTGTATAGGGCCAACTGGTGTGTCGATGATTTTATATACATAATTGGCATTTGCTTCCATATTTCTTTTGCGTCAATGTGTATTAGGAGTAAATCTACAAAAATGAACCTATATTGAAGTACACAAAGTTTTTCTACCATAAATAATCTCATCAAAAATTTTCTAAACCTATATTTGGGTTAACAGCATGTAGGAACTTCGATCTTGGTTTGCTGCTTATGGCTGGGGCAGGATGGCAATCCAACTGTAAAAACGGATCCCTTATTGGGGGTACTTTGGATGTTCACAACACCTTTGTTTCGTTCAATAAGATCCTTGCATAAGACAAGGCCCACACCCGATCCGGGCTCGTCTTCAGTGCCAAAGGACTTTTGCTGAATTTCATTAAAAAGTGCAGCAGACTTCAAGGGGTTAATTCCTATTCCTTCATCCTGAATATGAATATGTGTATAGGTTTCATCCACGCTGGT
>Ga0222426_100098_pt1 | contig 146031 bp, 120 predicted proteins | sample 2B50Ametagenome_FD_180087 | JGI IMG/M metagenome (GOLD analysis project Ga0222426, IMG submission 180087) | Enriched microbial communities from leaf-cutter ant dump, University of Wisconsin, Madison, United States - 2B50A (version 2) | ecosystem: Environmental > Terrestrial > Nest > Insects...
AAAAAGCGGGCTTTTTAGCCACGAATGGTCGGAAGAAATTCCGGCCATTTTTTATGTTTTAAAAAACAGGCCCGGGTCTCCACCACATCGTACAACGATCATTGCGATTGTAATATCCCTCACTTCCATAGCAAAACGTCTTTTGGCAGTTTTATAACCGATGTTGTTGGCCTTTTTGTAGATGAGTATCATCATGGCCACGATGAGTGCCATATACAATATGACCTGCATACCGTTGTTGTTGAGTGAAACCAGGAGGCTAACATTCAGTTCCTGCTTCAGAAAGCGGAAAAAGACTTCTATATCCCAGCGCCTGCGGTAAGCCTGGGCAATTTCTTTTGCCGTAAGTTTGAAATCGTTGGTTAGTAACCAATATTCTTTGCTTTCTTCTGTTTTGCTTTTTGCTACGACCAAACGAAAAGGTGTATCTACCAATTCTTCCCGGTAGTGCTTATTCCCACGCTTATTATTGATTAGAATGCCCGTATATAGCCGCACCCTGCTGTCACTGATAAGTTCAGATTCGCCCAGATCAGTGTCCTGGCCTTCGGCGGTTAATGATTCCAGCAAGATGAACTTTCTGTTTTCCCTTGACCGGCAAACGAACGTCACCTTATCTGTGCCAAAAGCCTTCATCGTTCGGGTTGGTTGCAAGCCTCTGTCCAGTATGTAGATATTCTGGTGGCCGGTCTCCTTTTTTACGTGTGCTGTTACCACTTCTGGCAATGCATTATCTTCATTGACATACTTTGGGTTAGTGAACACAGCGGATTGACAAGGTAGGATACCATCAAAGGCAATACTGTATTTGACCGCCTTCTTGCCGCTTTTATTGTCTATTCCATCTATGAGCTTACTGGTAGTTTCACCAACCATGGAACTATCTACCCGGATCAGGTTATGCTTATTCCTTTCTGCCAAAGTGTAATGTCCGGCAAACTGCTCATAAATACAATCATAAATCTGCCTGAAATAATCCGGATCAACCTTGGATAGTCTTTCAGAGATGGAACTTCTGCACACCGTTTCATCCTCGTCAAGATTGAAAAGGAACTTAAACACCGAATCATTGAAAGTATCTTCTAACGTTCGCTGGCTAAGCCTGTCATTGTCTAATATGCCGTACAGGAGCAAATAAAACAACTTGTTCCCATGCAGGACTTTCGCGTAATGGTCGATCTTGGTTGTAATTGACAAATTTGCCATCAGCGCCTCGGGAATGAAGCCCAAGAGCTGTTTTACACTCACCTTATGATCTTTAAATATGGCCATATCTCACTGATTTACAGTGCTTAATATACATAAAATCAATGATAAAAACAAATAAATAATTGATAATCAAATGGTTAAATAAAAAACACAAGCTCCTGTAAACAAAAAAGTCGGAAGATTAATCTTCCGACCATTCGTGGCATATAGCTGGCTTTTTAGATTTATATAGTTGGTGCGGCTTATTTCCTTAAATAAATTTTGCCGTAAGTAGATTTAAGGATGATTTTCTCACCGCCGCCGTTAAGTTTGCCATTAATAGTAGTTCCGCCTCTGCTCGAGCTGAAAAACGATGTGTTGTCAGGTGCATAGGCATAGGTAAAACCACTACCAGATGTAGTAGTTGTTTTTAGCGTTTCCGCAAATTTACCGTTAACGGTAATAGATGTGGCGGGGGCGTTTGTAGAAATTTCTTTGGTTTTAGTACCTTTCCCAGCAACTACGGCTGGATATGAACCGTCGGAAGTAATCACAGTAGCGGGTTTTCCGTTTACAGTTATTGCATTTAGAGACTGACTGTCGGTAGTTTGGTTTTCTGTAAGTACCAGCTTTAAATCTTTCGCAGCATATAATGTTTCGTGTTGTGTGTTAATGGACATATCAGCCTTTGCATTTTCTGGAACTGTTACATCTACAAAACCGTATACAGAAACTAATGAAATAGGGCCTTTAAAAGACTGTGTTAATTTTCCTTCTATATTGCCATATAGTGTTTTAAGACTTATTGGTCCGGTAACATTTGTTAATTTAAAATGCTCATATTGTGCAGAAGCATCTATTTCGCCCTTAACATTGCTTATTACTATAATCGTAGAGTCTCGTTGGGAAAAACCTGTTGTTCTTATAGATAATGCAACACTAGAAGGAAGTTTTATCTTGACACCTAATTCATCAGATTTTTCTACTAATGAAACTAAAGTGAGATTTTCTTTCTCGCTCACATTTAATCCAATACCGGTATTATCAAAACCAGAATTGCTAAGTGCGCTAAGACCAGCAGCACGAGTGTCTTCTTTAACCTCTTTTTTATTCGTTGTGGTGAATACGACATCTTTACCATCATAACCTTCTACGGTTAGGTTAGGAATGCCACTGATAACTAATTTTCCATTGCTTTTTGCTAATTTGAATTCCTTTTGAGCAATTACTTGTACTGAAGTAACTAACAGTACAGATGCTATAATTAATATTCTTTTCATTTGTTATGGGTGTTAAAAATTATTGTTTTGTTAATAAAGCATAATAAACTTGGTCTTTCACTACATCTAAAGTGTAAGGATTATCGGCCATTGCTTTAAGTTTATCTGTTGTTTCGGGATTGTCGTTATTGCTTACTACTTTTACCAGCTCCATTTGAACCATTGGGTCTTTTTGCGTAGTTAAGCCATTCATGAGATACTGTTGAATGTATTTATCATTCGGATATTTAGATAATATATCAAGTGCTGCCAATCGAACATTATCGTTTTCATCATTATTAAAGGCATTACAAAGCACTGTTTTTAGTTTATTATCCAACGTTCCTAAAGAAGCTATTTTTAGTATCGCGTTTAACCTATTGGCAACTGATAAGTTATCGGCTAAACCAACATAAATACCTGCATGTTGATCAACTGGTTTTTTAGGAATATATGTACGTTTGCTTACCAGCATGGTTCTTTTTTCTTTTGATATTGGTGTTTCGTTATCGATTATAGGTGTTTCCAACCCTTTTTCACGGTGTGCAATTATTTTATGTGTTGAAATTATTTTTGTCGTTCTTTCTTGTGAAATAAACAAGTAGGCTCCAACGGCTATAAATAAACTGCATGCCACAGCCATCCAAGTGTAGGCCAGACTGCGTTTTTTTTTCGCTTGTTGTCGGTCTTCACGCTCTCTTAAATTATCTAAAATGTTGCCCAGCATGTTTGGAGGCAGAGCTTCATCTTCAAAAGCATCTTTATGCTCTTGGATGTACCGCTTAAAAAAGTCATGTTCCATAATATGCTTTATCTTTTAATGCTGTAAAAATCTTTTTCTTTGCTCTATGGTACTGACTACGCACCGTGGCGTGGCTTATGCCGAGCATGTTTGCAATATCTTCCTGCGGCATATCCTCAAATAAATGCAGGGAAATAATTGTTCTGTAACCGTCTGGTAGCTCCTGTATAGCTTTTTTAATGTCCTCAATCTGACATTGGAACAACAGCTCTTCGCTCATGTCTGTTTCCTCATCCGCTACCGCTTCTAAATGGCCGTCTTCTATAAAAACCATTTTCTTTTTTCGTAGGGCGGATATAGCTTGATTTAAGGCAATCCGTTTTACCCAACCTTCAAAGTTGTTTTGGTTCTTTAGTTTATCTATTTGCTCAAAGGCCGTACAAAATGCTTCTTGTACAATATCCTCACTTTCGCTACTGTTGCCCATTACCCTATAAACCGCATGGTAAATGCGCTTGGCGTATTTGTTATACAACATTGCATAGCCTTTTTCTTCGCCAGCCATACATTGCTTTACCAATTCTTGTTCGTTTATAGAGATGCTCAGATGCAAGAGTTATAAATTATTTCTACTAATTTATAGTTAAGTCGACAAAGTGGGAGTTTTGTTGCACGGAAATACAGATTTTTTTATCGTCAAGATAAAAAGTGCATCTTAGAGCAATGATTTGCATAAAACTTTGTCAACTTTCTGTACAGTAGCAAGAAAGTTGACAAAGTGATGTGTAGGTCAAAAAAACATACGGGTTGAGCTTTATTCTTGACAAGCTCGGTATGACAGCGTTGGTAGCGGGCTAAGCCCTCATAATAGAAACTAGCCAAAATTAAAGCCGTAATGTTTCTCTTTGAACTATTTTCTCCAATAAGAAAACTTCAGTTTAAGTTAAAGCAGTACTACTTTCTTTATTGAGGACTATCAAATCTAAACGCTCAATGTCAAGCTCGTTGTTGCTTCTTAGCGAGAATTTTCGAACATATATATCTTCTTTAGTTAAACTTGGGGTTTGGGCAGCTATTTTAAAAACCAACGAATCTTGTTTGATTGAAAAGCTGCAGGAAGTGGGCCAAGTTTTTGGGATATAATCGTAGATTAAATATCTTGATTCAACGTTTCGGGGCGAATTATAATATTCTGTTAAAGTTGTACTACCTAAAGAACTAAAAGATGCCCATCCAATATCTTCCGTTTCGTTAAATGAAAAATCACTGTTTAAAGTTAAGTTTACATTAAACACATTTCTAAAGGAATCTAATGGAAAAGATGTATTTGTTTCTATGAAAGTTATCTTATTGAGTTCCCAAGTTCCTATAAGTCTTTTTTCGATAGGCTGCTCATCTTTTTTACAAGAGCAAATGATTGTACCAATTAGAAAAGTAGAGAATAGATAGAATGAGAGCTTCCTGAGCATGATATAAAATTACTGCTCAGAGCCTCTAGCCTTATCACCATTAAAAATTTCCTGCATCAGTTTGCCCCAAGCAAATGGGTTTAGCAAAGGGTTGGTCTGACGCATATTCACGTTCATCATCCTATCGAAATTATAGCGATAATTAGAATTGGCAATTTCCTGCCCATCGCGTGGCAAGGTCAATTTCATACCGTTAATGCTTTGTCGCGAAAGGTTTTTCTTGGCAATAGCCATATCATCATCCGCTATTTTTAGAGAAAGAAAGTCTTTGTTAAATTCTTCTACCGTAGCCCAAGGATTAACCCTTACGGTTTTAAGGTAAACAATTTCCGATTTGATTTGCACCATCGCTGTGTATTTATTGTCGGCAATAATTTTGGGCAGCACCAATGTTTTGCTGGTAAAACCAACGGCAGAAAACATCACCGTATCACCGGGATTAACTACAAACGAGAAAAAACCCTGATAGTTTGCTGAATATTTTTGGCCCTTGTTGCTCAAATTAGTGATAGTAACATAAGGCACAACCATATTGCTATCAGCATCGGTAACAATCCCCGAAAACTGAACTAATCTGTTTGACTGGTTTTTATCTTGAGCAAAAACCGAGCTAACAAAAAACAGCAATATAATGGCTAACGAATATCTCATCTGTAATACAATAATAGAACAAATGTATAGGCTTCGGAGTTTCTATTTGGTTAAAATGTGTTAAAACTGTTACGCTTGCTCGGCCAAATCAATGGCTTCTACACCTTTAATTTCTGGTACTGCCTTAATAATGGCCTGCTCAATACCTGCTTTCATGGTCATAAAACTCATTTTGCATGAGCCGCAATTGCCTAATAATTTTACCTTTACAACGTTGTCTGGTGTAATTTCTTCAATAGCTACATTTCCCCCATCAGCTATCAAATAAGGTCTGATAGTTTCCAACGCCTGCTCTACTCGTGCTGTTAAATCCATGTCTTTATTTTTTAAAAGATAAAAATAGTAAAAATTTAGCAATTAGCCACTTGTTGTACATTGTGGATGGAAATCTGCTGTGCAATTTTACCAGCAATTTCCTTAAAGGCCAAGGCTTGTGGATGATTAGTTTCCAAAGCAATCGGAGTTCCTTTGTCGCCCGCTTCGGTAATGCCTTGCACTAATGGAATTTCGCCCAAAAAAGGAACTTCAAAACGCTGTGCCAATTCCTTGCCACCATCTTTGCCAAAAATATAATATTTGTTTTCCGGTAGTTCTTCAGGTGTAAAATAGGCCATGTTTTCTACTACACCCAAAACCGGGATATTGATGCCTGGCATACCAAACATTGCCAGTCCTTTTCTCGTATCAGCAAGTGCTACTTGTTGCGGAGTAGTTACAATTACCGCTCCCGCTATCGGAAAACTTTGGCTAATGGTAATGTGTATATCGCCAGTTCCGGGAGGAAGGTCTACCAAAAGATAATCAAGCTCGCCCCAATCTGCATCGTTAAAAAGTTGCTTAATAGCGTTCGATGCCATTGGCCCACGCCATGGCACGGGTTGGTCTGGGTCGGAGAAAAAGCCTAGAGAAAGTAGCTTGATGCCATATTTTTCAATTGGAAGGATTAGAGTTTTGCCATCTGCCGTTTCTTTGGCGCTAGGTTTTGCACCTACCAAATCAAACATAATGGGTACAGATGGGCCATAAATATCAGCGTCAATTAAACCTACTTTTGCGCCATCGGCAGCCAATGTAACAGCCAAATTGCTCGATACGGTAGATTTTCCAACTCCGCCTTTTCCCGAAGAAATTAAGATGATGTTCTTTATTGCTTTAAGTTGGCTGGTATCAACAGGTTTGGTAACCCTAGAAGTAACATTAATGTCTACTTCTGCTTCTGCATCAACAAAATGCTTTACCGCATTGGTGCAGGCATTCTTTAGCATGTCTTTCAAAGGACAGGCAGGCGTAGTCAATTCTAGCGTAAAGGAAACTTTTTTAGCCTCAATTTTAACATCCTTAATCATCTTCAAGGTAACCAAGTCCTTTTTCAAGTCTGGGTCTTCTACATGGCTAAGTGCGGCTAAAACTTTTTCTTCGGTAATCATCATGCCACAAAATTACTAAACATTAGCTGCAAATAATTTTGTATATGGCTTTTTATTGTAATTTTAACACGAAATGAGACGAGGCAGACAATTATCCCATATTGGGATGGTTTTTATGTCGAATTCCGTGTGGCAAATGAAAAAACATCTAATTCTACACACGAAATAAACATTCGCCTTGTGCGTTTGTTAGAAGAGCGTTGAGAGCGTTATAGCAGTAATTTCTAGGAGGTTTATGCAATTGCCCAAAATTAAGATATCAAAAAAATACCTGAAAATTGGCGCCTGGGTACTAGGCATATTGGGGCTGTTATTAATAGCCGGTGGAGCGGTAGCTTATAGTAAAAGAGAAGCGCTATTAAATAAGATGGTGGCAAAGGCCATTAACAAGGCTCAAAAAGACTACGGTTTAGAAGTTAAAATTGGCGAATACGGCTTTAACGGACTAAGCAAAGTTCACATGAGCAAGGTGTCGGTAGTGCCAAAAGATAGAGATACACTTACCACCATTAATGATATTATTGTTGGTGTAAAGGTTTTTCCATTGCTGTTTGGCGATGTAAAATTATCGGAAGTTACGCTGAATGAGGGAAAATTGAATGTAGTAATGCGGGACACTACTACAAACATCGATTTTATCCTTAAAAGAAAGAAGAAAGACAGCATCACAACCAAAAGCAAGGTAGATTTAAGCGAGTTGGCGAGCAATCTTTTAAACCAGGTATTTTATAAGATACCCGATGACATGGAGATTAAAAACTTCATGATGCAGCTGAACGATAACGATACTGCTTTCGTGAAATTTCTTACTACAATGGCTACTATTGATGGCGGCAGGCTACAATCAACTATTAAAGTAAACGATACTGCTGCGGTTTGGCATGTGAATGGAAATCTTGACCCTAGCGATAAGCAATTAGATGTAATGCTTTTTGCCGATGGAAAAAAAGTAGAATTGCCCTATCTGGAAAATAAGCTGAATACCAAAATTAATTTCGATACGGTAAAAACGCAGATGAAAGATGCCAAGTTTAGCGGCGGAGATTATAAAATATCGGGTTCTTGGGCAATTAAAAATCTGTTGATTCACCAGCCCCGTATTTCGGCAGATGATATTATTGTGCCAGATGCCAGTATAGAAGCGGATATGTTAATAGGAGAAAACTTTGTGTGTTTAGATAGCACATCAACCGTTTATCTGCGTGATGCCTACATCCATCCCTATTTAAAATATACGCTTTCTCCCAACAAAATTTATGAAATGAAGCTGATGGCGAAAGAACAGGATGCGCAGGCAATTTTCGACTCTTTCCCTTTGGGGCTTTTCGATTCGCTGGAGGGCATAAAAGTGCAGGGCAAATTGAAATACAGTTTGGATTTCTATCTTGATACCAAAATACCCGATAGCGTTAGGTTTAGCTCTACCTTAACGCCAAGCAATTTTAAAGTGCTACAATTCGGCAAGACTGACCTTACAAAAATTAATTCGGATTTTATTTATACGCCCTATGAGTATGGCAAGCCCATGCGCAACATTACCATAGGACCATCAAATCCTAATTTTACAAGGCTAGAAAATATCTCTCCTAATTTTCAAAATGCACTGCTCACCGCCGAAGACCCATCGTTTTATAGGCACAAAGGCTTCGTAGAAGAATCTATCCGTAAATCTATTGCCGTAAACTTTAAGGAAAAGAAATTTAAGCGTGGCGGGAGTACTATTTCCATGCAATTGGTAAAAAACGTGTTCCTCAGCAGAAAGAAAACTTTAGTGCGCAAAGCAGAAGAAATCCTCATTGTTTGGCTCATAGAAAACAATCATTTGGTAAGCAAACGCCGTATGCTTGAAGTTTATTTCAACATCATAGAAATGGGCAACAATGTTTACGGAATAGGTGAGGCATCAAGGCATTATTTTGGTAAAACCCCTGCCGAACTAACTTTGGGCGAAGGGATTTTCTTGGCCAATATTGTGCCCAAACCAAAAGTTGCTTTGTACAAATTTATGAGCAATGGTACGCTAAAAGGATATTTATTGCCTTACTTTAAATATATCGGCAACATTATGGCCCGTAGGGGATTGGCAACGCCCGATAGCACAGGCTATGGCTTTTACGATGTACGCCTACGCGAAGGTTTAAGACAATATTTGTTGCCAGATTCCACCACTCTAGATACCAATTCGGTAGAAATTGGCGAAGACGATATGATGACACCAGAAGGGATGCAGGACAAATCGAAAAGCTTGTTCGACCGCTTGTTTGGTGGCTCTAAAAAAGATACCGCTAAGGTGCAGTCCACAACCGATACCACAAAAACCCGTAAACAAATTAGGCAAGAACGCCGCGAAGAGCGTAGAAGGCAAAGAGAACAAGAAAAAGATGGAAACTAAAATAACTGTACATCAAAAAGAGTTTGAACTGCTGTTAGAAGAAGATACCATTGCAAAGCGTATCCGCCTAATGGCTATACAGCTTAATGTAGATTACGAAAATAGAAATCCCATATTTATTGGTGTACTTAACGGTAGTTTTCTTTTTCTGGCCGATTTAATGAAAGAAATAACCCTGCCCTGCGAAACCGAATTTATTAAAGTGGCTTCCTATCATGGTACAAATAGCATGGGTTCGGTTAAAGATGCTTTAGGTATGCCTGCCAATCTAAAAAACCGCGATGTAATTATTGTAGAAGATATTATCGATAGCGGCTTGACCATGAAATACATCCTATCTAAAATATATGAACAAGAACCTGCTTCCGTTGCGGTGTGTACGCTGTTGTTTAAGCCCAATGCTTTAAAGGAAGAAATAAACGAACTTAATTACATTGGCTTCGAAATCCCGAATGAATTTGTGGTAGGCTACGGCTTAGATTACGATGGATTTGGCAGAAACCTAAACCATATTTATAGGGCTGTTTAGTTTTTAGAAAAGCAATTGTTGTAGCTCTTTGGTTACGATAGTCCCGCTTTCCGTTACAATCTTTTTGTTTTCTGTTTTGCTGTCATTCCGACGTTAGGAGGAATCTGTTTCTTCAGTGCAAGTAACTAATAGATTCCTCGCTATGCTCAGAATGACAAGAAAAGACAAAAAGTATTTCCACTATAATCGGGTTTAACTAACAAAAACCTGTGCTATTGGCTAAAAGATAAAACAGCGGTACGGCAAAAATTTGATAAATTTTTACGAGTTTTGCAATCTAAAATCTAAAATCAAATGACCATACATAAAGAAGGATATACCTCCATAGCACTTACCGTACTTTTTATCTTTATTATCAATGCCGTTGTAGAATACCGTTTTGCAGATATGTTAGTGTTAAGGTGGTTCGTTTATATATTCTCGCTTTTCTTGTTTATAACCGTACTGCAATTCTTCAGAAACCCAAAACGTACGTTTACCAATGGCAATAATCTAATTATTTGCCCCGCCGATGGTAAAGTAGTGGTAATTGAAGAAACCGAAGAAGGAGAGTATTTTAAAGATAAACGCTTGCAGGTTTCTATCTTTATGTCGCCAGTGAACGTACATATTAACCGCAATCCAATATCGGGAGTGGTAAAATTCTTTAAATATCATCCCGGTAAATATTTGGCCGCTTGGAATCCAAAATCAAGCACAGAAAACGAGCGTACTACTATTGTAGTAGAACATGCCAATGGCTCTCCTGTGTTGTTCCGTCAAATTGCCGGAGCTTTGGCCCGCCGTATTGTATGGTATGTTAAAGAAGGCGACCAAGTAACACAAAACGAACAGTTTGGTTTCATCAAATTCGGCTCGAGGGTAGATGTTTTCTTGCCTTTAGGAACTAAAGTAAATTTACAACTTAACCAAGTAGTTAAAGGCGGTATTACCGTTTTAGGGGAGTTAGGTTAGTAAAAGGTCGGTCGTCATTGCCAGCTTGACTGGCAATCGTAATGCGATAAAAGGCTTATATAATATTGCTTTCCGATTAGCTGCGCTGAGCTCGCAAGCTCGGTTCCCGCCTACGCGGGAATGACGAGAATGGTTGTTAAGAAGCATCAGTAATACTACGCTGCGTTGGATAAGCAAATCCAGACCCGTTACTTTCTACAATCTCAATCACTTTAAAATTAACATCTTCCTTAACTTTTATCAGGTCAAATTCCTTTTTCATCGGCACTAGGTAAATAATCTGGATATTAAGTGCAGAATCGCCAAAAGAATCTAGTGCAACAGTACCATCTGTTGTTGCAGGATTTTCTTTTAGATAAACACCAACTTCTTCGATGATTTTTTTAAGGACTTCATTGCCTGTTTCGTAGGTTAGGCCAATATCAAATTTTACGCGGCGGGCGTTTCTCATGGTCAGGTTTTCCAGTACGCCATCAATCATAGAGCGGTTGGGGATAACATAAGTGGTTTTATCCGCACTGCGTAACACCGTACTCCTAAAACCTACACGCTCAATAGTGCCCTCAATGCCATCAACCCTTACCACATCGCCAACGGTAAAAGGTTTGTCCATAAAAATAAGGAAAGAACCCAACAGATTTTCCAAGCTGTCTTTTGCAGCCATGGCAATGGCAATACCGCCAATACCCAAACCTGTAATCAGACTTACCGCATTTACCTCGAAAACATAACCTAACAGCACAAAAAAACCGATAAACGCTACAATAAATTTGAGCAGCTCCTTTAAAAAAGGCACTAATTGGTCATCGGCCTTGTTTTTTGTTTTTGCGGCACGTACCAATAGTACATGTGCAATAAAATCTATAATTCTTAGTGCAATCCAGAATATAGAAAGCAGGATGAGAAAAAGAAATATTTTGTCTATAAACTCCCCAATGGTAAAGGCTTCCTTAATCTTTACCTTGTCTACTATTTTATCATAATGGTAAAAGGCAACATCTAAGGGATGCGTAAGCTGGTTAATGGCAATATAAATAGAAACAAGAGAGATAAAAAACTCTATTGGTTTTAAAAGCAGGGCAATAAAAGTTTCGGAATTAACTTCGTCAGCAAATTTTTTGAACAGTTTAAAAGTAAGTCTGCTTAGTAAACGTGAAACTATCCTTTTAAATAATAGCCCGATAATTATAATACCTACAAAAAGGGCATATTGCTTTACGGTATTACCCCAAAAAACTTGGTCGAAGAAGTTAATTTCCATTGCTAATGGTTGTTTATTATTTTTTTGTAAAGATATAAACAAAAAAACCTCCACGAATTTAATCGTGAAGGCTTAATATATTGTTGTAATAAAATTACTTTCTTAAAGATTTGATACGGGCTGCTTTACCGGTTAAGCTACGTAGATAGAACAATTTAGCTCTACGTACTTTACCATAGCTGTTAACTTCTACTTTCTCGATATTTGGAGAGTTGAAAGGGAAGATACGCTCTACACCAACACCATTGCTGATTTTACGAACGGTGAAAGTTTCGTTAGCACCGGCACTGTTACGTTGTATAACAACACCTTGGTAAATCTGAACACGTTCTTTGTTACCTTCGCGAATTTTATAATGAACACTTACAGTATCTCCTGATTTAAAAGAAGGAAATTCTTTTTTAGTGTTTGCCTGTTCTTCTACAAATTTTACTAAATCCATGATTTTAAGCTATTAAGCCGATTTTTGTATTGTTTAAAATCGGACTGCAATATTAGGAATTATTTTTTGAATAAAAAAGAGCTGTTTTAAAATTTTTTATACCTTAATAAAAAGGAAGACTAAATGAGAAAGAAGCTCCCTTATCAGGATTATTGGTAGCCCATATTTCGCCACCCTCTATTTTTAAAATTTCGGCGCATAGCGAAAGGGCAAGACCACTCCCTTTGTGTGAGCGTACGGTTGTTAAGGCAAACTGTTCAGTGTTTGCTTTCTTGCTTTCGGCCAAGCCAATTCCTCTGTCAATTACATTGGTAATTATCTTGTTGCCGCTTAAGCTAACATTAAGCAAAATGTTTTCATTAGGGGGCGAAAATTTCAGCGCATTTTTCAGCATGTTTTTCAGTACAATAGTATATAGGGCCTTGTCGGTTTTGAGCAATATATTAGGAGGACTGTAAATAAATTTAATGTCTTTGTACTCCGCCATGTCTTTTAGCTCTTTGGCTTTTGCCACGTTGTTTACCATAGTAGCCAGATTAGTTTCTGCCAGGCTGGCTCCCTTTATCCGTCTTTCTTTAGACCACGCCAAAAGTTCGTTGATATAGCTTTCGCTTTCACTAAATTCTTCTTCCAATCGTTGTATCAATACATCGTTTTCATCTCCGGATAGCATTTTGTTTTTTAGTAGATATAGATATCCGCCAAGTCTCGAAAAAGCATCCTTAATTTCATGGGATAGAAGAAGTAAAAGCGTTTCTTTGTACATTAGGATTGTGAGTTTAATTTAGTTTTCTTTAAGGATTTCGGTAATGTGCTTGCATTCTATCTGATAGTTTTCCAACTTGCCATCCCCAATTCCAAATAACAGTTCCAGTCTTTTTACTTTCTCGTACGGGATGTCTTTATTTTCCCCTAGCTGTATATTGCGGTAATTGTGGAAAGTATTTTCGGACACATTTAATATGCGAGGAATTATTTTCATTGCTTTTTTATAATCTTTCATCGGCAGTCCTCGCAGATACTCGTTGATTTTATACTTGTAATCTTTCATAAAAGCGATGTTGTGAAAAATTTTGTGTATTTTTAACAAAATTTTGGGTTTAATTACTAAATATTTTATGGTAAAAATACTAAAATTTTTATTTAAAACAACTCTCTCATTTTAATAGGATTAACAATTAATAATGATGTTTTTAAAGCAGGTAGTTGATGGTATCCTTACGGAGCAGAACCGCTCTTTGAGTTGGTTGGCAGTAGAAATGGGAAAAACTTTTGACGGACTGAGGTTGAGCTTGATAAGAGGGTCGATAAAGTACACCGATATCCAAAAGATGGCAAAAATATTGAATATCCCTGTTGTACGGCTGTTTACTGAGCCGGCCAAGTTTGAAACAACAACATCAAAAATGATATTGAATGATCCGGCCGAAACTTATCAGGTAAACCATAAGATGGCTTTAAAAAACTGCCAGGAAATGGTGGATGCGCTTAAATCTCAAATAAAAGATAAGGATAAAATTATTGCATTGTTGAGTAAATAAGTTGTTGAGTCGGATGTCCGATGTCCGAAGACTGGGAGGGAAAGCCCTTTGCCCTACGCTCTCTACTTAAAGCAACAAATCTGGTCTTCGTTGCTGTGTGCGTTTCAAAGCTTCTTCATGTCTCCATTCTGCAATTCTAGCTTCGTGGCCACTCAATAGCACCTCGGGTACTTTATGTCCACGCCAATCGGCAGGTCTAGTATAAATAGGGGCATCTAATAGTTCGCCTTGAAAACTATCTGATAGGGCAGAAGTTTCATCATTTAAAACACCGGGAATTAAACGGGTAACAGCATCAACCAATACGGCTGCCGGTAATTCTCCACCAGAAAGTACATAATCTCCAATCGAAATTTCGCGGGTTACATAAATATCGCGTATGCGTTGGTCTATTCCTTTATAATGTCCACATAAAATGATGATATTGCCTTTAATTGAAAGCTCGTTGGCAATGGTTTGGTTTAATGTTTCTCCATCGGGGCTCATGAAAATAATTTCATCATAGGTGCGTTCTTCCTGCAATTTCTCTATACATGCCGCAAAAGGCTCAACACTCATTACCATGCCACTACCGCCGCCATAAGGATAATCGTCTACGCTTTTATGCTTATTGGTTGCGTAATCTCTTAAATTATGTATCACAATTTCGGCTATGCCCTTTTTTTGCGCCCGTTGCAAAATAGAATGGGCAAAAGGGCTGGTCAGTAAATCTGGTAGTACAGTAATAATATCGAAACGCATGGGGCAAAGGTAAGAATTGTTTGGCGTTTGGCGATATGCGTTCAGTTTTGCTTAAGCAAATGTAGTCTAATTAGCTTGTCCACTGGTCGTGGATAATGGCCACCAAGTAATAGTTGCTTTGGTATTGTCTAAATACTAGACGAAGGCTTGTCCAGTCCATGCCGGCATATTTTTCATCGAAACCACTAAAATAATATTCTATAAAGGGATACTTAGGATAAATATCGTTTAAATTGTTCAGCGAATTTCCTTTGCCAATTATTTGATTATAAGCTGTTTTTTCTGCGTGGAGGTAATCGGCGTTGTACACGAATTTTTGCAAATATTGCTGCGCTGTTAATTTAATAGGTTCGCCAGAGCCATCGTAACCGCCCCAGTTAACTATGCTTTCTTCATCTATTAATTTTATAAAGGCGGCTTTAGTTAACTTTTTGGAAGATTTGGTATCTATAAATCCATAGGGAGAAAATAATACACCATCGGTTGGATGAAAGTATGCAGAAAACGCCTTGTAGTCTTTTGCTTTTAAAGTAGTTAGGATTTCCGTAGCAATGGTAGTCAGTGTTTCCTCATCGGCAATAGTATCTGTTGGTTTTTGGTTTATAATGGTGTCTTTTGATAGGGACGAATCCGCAGATTTATCAGTGCTATTGCAACTTGCTGCAAATAAAGCCAAAATGCCAAACCAAAAAATGCCAAGCCACTTCATGATTATAAAACTGAAATGTGCTTGTTTTGTTTGCATTGCTTAGGGATTAAGATAGATGTCCAATAAGCCTTCGGGCAAATCTAAGGTAAGGATGTTTTCTTCATCGTCTATTTCCACAATAAAATCTTCATTTAAAGGGAAAAGGATTTCTTTGTTTTGGTAACTTACCGTAGCTACAAACTGCTGTGGATATTCGTTCACTTCAATAATTTCGCCAAGCTCGCCTAAAGTTTCATCTATGGCAATGAAGCCTTTTAAATCAGTATAATAGAATTCGTCTTCATCTCGTTCAGGCTTTTTGCTCAATGGTAGATAGGCCTTTTTCTTCACTAAAGGTAGGGCTTTGTCCACATGGTCAATGTCGTCAAAATAAAAAAGCCCAGTTTTATTATCATACAGTTTATGGCTCGATACAAAGAAAGGCACCATTTTGCCGTTCAATTCTAAGAACAAAACGTCTAGGTCTAGCTCATAATAATCCCCAAACTCAAAAAAAAGCTGTACTTCGCCTTTTAACCCTTTTGTTTTGGTAATATAACCGATATAAAATAATTCTTCTTTAGTCATGAGTCTTGTGTTTTGTCATTCTGAGCGCTAATGAAGACCGCGAAGCAGCTACGAAGTAAATCTGTGAGCTAAATGCAGAAATGAAACAGATTCTTCGTAACCTCGGAATAATAGTCGGTGGATGGGATTAAAAAAATAGCGTTCCGATTTTGCCCGAAACGCTATTCCCTTTGAAGTAAAGTAAATTATTCAGCTTTATCTTCTGCTTGAGTTTCTTCAGCAGGAGCTTCTGTTGCTGCTTCGGCCTCTACTGCTGCTTCAGCCTCTACAACTGGAGTTTCTTCAGTAGCTACTTCCTCTTCTACAACTTCTTCCGCAACTGGAGCATTTTTAGCTGCAATAGCTGCTGCTCTGTCTTCGTTTTTCTTAGCCTCTGCTGCTAAAGCTGCTTTACGAGCTTCTGCTTTGCTGTTGGCTAAACCTTCTGTTTTACCAGAAATCTTGCCAGCTTTGGTTTCTAACCAAGTAGCAAATTTAGCATCTGCCTGTTCTTGGGTTAAAGCACCTTTTCTAATGCCGCCTTCTAAGTGTTTTTTGTAAAGAACACCTTTGTAAGAAAGGATAGCACGAGCTGTATCAGTTGGTTCAGCGCCATTAAGCACCCATTTTACTGCGCTATCGAAATTAAGCTCGATAGTTGCAGGATTGGTGTTTGGGTTGTAAGAACCTAAACGCTCAATGAACTTTCCATCTCTTGGAGCACGTGAATCCGCTACTACCACATGGTAAAAAGGCTTTCCTTTTTTACCGAATCTTTGCAATCTGATTTTAGTTGCCATTCTTTTTAAGTTTATGTATTCAACATAGTTCCCGGAACTGCATTGTTGCGGGGCTGCAAAGGTAAACAATATGTTGGTAATTAGCAAGCTATGGTAAAAATAGAAGGCAAGTAGATCATTGTACTACGCCATAGGGGGGTATAAGAAAGATTTATTAACCATATATAATAATATAATAGGGGTAACAAAAATTAAGATAGATTTATATTAGTTCGTGTGCTATTATAACGTCAACTTAAAGTGATAGAAATTCAATAAAAATATTATTTTTGGAGTCGTTGCTCATCTACAACTTTTTTATTACAAATAAATTAATTGTGTATGTTTGCACGCATAAAATCTTACTTAAAAATATAAATGAAAGTTGCACTGATTACGGGAGTGACCGGCCAGGATGGCGCTTATTTGACAGAGTTTTTGCTGAAAAAAGGATACTTTGTTCATGGCATAAAAAGAAGGTCATCGCTATTTAATACTGATAGGATAGACCATTTATATCAAGACCAGCATGAAAATGATGTTAGGTTTAAATTACACTACGGTGATTTGACCGATTCTACCAATCTGATAAGAATAATCCAAGAAATCCAGCCCGACGAAATCTATAATCTAGCTGCGATGAGCCACGTAAGGGTAAGTTTTGAAATGCCTGAATATACCGCTAATGCAGATGGTATAGGGACTTTAAGATTGTTGGAGGCTGTCAGGGTACTTGGATTAACGAAAAAAACCAAAATATATCAAGCCTCTACTTCAGAATTATATGGTTTGGTACAGGCCGTTCCGCAGAGCGAAAATACGCCGTTCTATCCACGTTCGCCTTATGCCGTAGCCAAAATTTATGGCTATTGGATTACCGTAAACTACCGTGAGGCTTATGATATGTTTGCTTGTAACGGTATTTTATTTAATCATGAAAGTCCATTGCGTGGCGAGACTTTTGTAACCCGAAAAATTACCAGGGCAGCTTCTAAGATTGCGCTAGGTTTACAGAACTGTTTATATTTAGGAAATCTTTCTGCCCAACGGGATTGGGGCCATGCAAAAGATTATATTGAGGCTATGTGGCTAATCCTGCAACAAGAAAAGCCAGAAGATTATGTTATAGCTACCGGTGTTACCACCACCGTTAGGGATTTTGTTCGTATGGCATTTGCCGAATTAGGAATTACCGTAGAATTTTCGGGGAAAGATGAACAAGAAAAGGGAGTGATTATAGATATAGATAGAGATAAGGCTGTACAATTGGGTTTAAACCTTGATGCTCTTAAGTTGGGTGAAACTGTAGTAAGGGTAGACCCTAAATATTTTAGACCTACAGAGGTAGATTTATTGTTAGGTGACCCAACAAAAGCCAAAACCAAACTAGGTTGGCAACCAAAATATAATTTACAAACTTTGGTGGAAGATATGATGCAATCGGATTTAAATTTAATGAAGAAAGATGAATATCTAAAACAGGGAAATTACAGAACATTAAATTATTTTGAATAATTTTTGCTCCATAAAAAACTAAGGGAGATATAGCTATTGTCGATGAAAAAAATATTGCTATCATTATTATTCGTTGTTATTGCAATTTCAACGTTTGCTCAAGTAGGTTCTAACACTAAGGTCGATGAACTTTCTGATGCACAGATTCTCCAGATTGTTAAACAGGCAGAGTCGATGGGCTATACCACTGATGCTCAATTAGAACAAATAGCGCTTTCTAGAGGGATTAAACAAGAAGAGATTATAAAGTTTAGAGCTAGGGTAGAGAAGTTGAAAAAGCAGGGGGCTGCTGCACAAGTGATTGATAAACCTGCGGTAGGTACGGGAAGAGAATATAGCGAAACCACCGGTGGGGGTTCAATTACTAACGATAAAAAAGAAAATGACGGAGAAATCCAGTCCAAAATCTTTGGTTCTGATTTATTTAAAGGTGGAAATATCACTTTTGAACCTAATTTAAGAATCGCTACCCCGAAAAGCTACATTATAGGGCCAGATGACAAGTTAATTATCGATCTTACCGGTGATAACGAGCGTACTTATAACTTGCAAGTAAGCCCAGAAGGTGTAATTAACTTAGAATATGTAGGTAGAATTGCTGTGGGAGGATTAACTATAGAGCAGGCGACATCCAAAATCAAAACGGCAATGGCAAAAACCTATCCTGCTTTAAGAACAGGCAGAACATCAGTAGCTATAAATCTGGGAAATATCAGAAGTATACAAGTAACGGTAACAGGCCAAGCGATTAAGGCCGGAACTTATACATTACCTTCATTGGCCAACGTATATAGGGCACTATATGTTTCCGGTGGCCCTTCGCAAAACGGCTCTTTTAGAAATATCCAAGTCATTAGAAATAATAAGGTTGTAGCTACTATTGATGTTTATGATTTCTTGTTAAAAGGTATCCAGTCTGGAAACGTTCGTTTACAGGACCAAGATGTAATTAATATTCCTGCCTACGACAAAAGGGTAGAGATTTCTGGCGAAGTGAAAGAGGCCGCAATTTTTGAAATAAAACCTAACGAAACTTTGCAAGATGTCATCAATTTTGCCAAAGGATTTACTGCGGAAGCATATACCGCAAAGATTAAAACCTTTCAAAATACAAATAGAGAACGCAGGATTAGAGATATTACCGTATCTCAGTACGCTACCTATCAACCTAAGAATGGAGATAAATTTGTAGTAGAAGCCATATTAGAGCGTTTTGAAAATAGGGTAGAGATTATCGGTTCTGTATTTAGACCAGGGGTTTATTCTTTGGATAAAGGATTGACCCTTTCTGGGCTTATCAAAAAAGCAGAAGGTGTAACTGAGGATGCCTTTTTAAACAGAGGGTATATCAATCGATTAAATCCAGATAAGACTCAATATTTTATTTCATTCGATGTCGCAAAAATTCTCTCTGGAGAAGAAAAAGATATTCCTTTAACAAGAGAAGATAAAGTAACTATTAGTTCTATTTTCGATTTAAGGGAAGAGTATACCATAACTGTACAAGGAGAAGTAAGGGCTCCGGGCACTTTTCAATATGCAGATAACCTAAAATTGGAAGATGTGGTACAGATGGCAGGAGGATTAAAAGAAGGAGCAACGCCTAATCGTATAGAAGTATCAAGACGTATAAAAAATGCAGATCCCACGTCTGTATCTTCTAAAACAGCCGATTTATTTGTGGTTGCCATAGATCAGGATTTGCATGTTTTGGGAGATAAGTTTGAGATAAAACCTTTCGATATTATTTCAGTTAGAAATTCCGAAGGATATTCCATCCAAAAACAGGTAAAAATAGAAGGTGAGGTACTGTATCCGGGACCTTATACCATTACTACTAAAGATTATCGTATATCAGATTTAATTAAAAGAGCCGGAGGACTAACTCCTTTTGCTTATGCCGAAGGCGCATCATTAAAAAGACCTGGTATGGAGAAGGTAAATCCCAACGATAAAAATGCCATTAATAACCAAGAAGAAGAAGAAAAGAAATTTTTAAACCTGGAACGGGTACAGGAAAAATCGAAGAAAGACGATGAAATAAAAAAAGTTGACGAAAGACTGGTGCAGTCGAATTTGGTGGGCATCAATTTGGAAAAAATATTGCAAAAGCCGTTGTCAAGACAGGATTTAATTTTAGAAGAAGGCGATGTTATCCGAATACCTAAGCAGTTACAAACGGTTAAAGTTACAGGAGAGGTATTAAACCCAAACAGTATTGTTTATATTCCGGGCAAAAGTTTTAAACAGTACATCAACGGTGCAGGCGGCTTTACCAATTCGGCACTGAAGAGCAGAGCTTATATCAAATATGCTAATGGTTCGGCAGAGGCTGCGAAGAAATTCTTATTCTTTAATAATTATCCAAAGGTTAAACCCGGAGCTGAAATTTTAGTGCCTGTAAAAGCTGAACGAGAAAAAATGAGTGCCCAAGCTTGGATTGGTATTGGTACGGGCTTGGCATCATTGGCTGCGATTGTGGTTAGTTTGTTGAGATAATGTTATCAGAAATTAAAATAGCGGTACTCGGGCTAGGTTATGTAGGGCTGCCATTAGCTATTGAATTTGCAAAAAAATATAAGGTAACAGGATTTGATATTAACGCAGCGAGAATAACTGCACTACAAGAAGGATATGACCAAACACAGGAAGTCGATACGGATATTTTAAAAGAGGCTTTAGCTAAACAAGGCTTGGTTTTCTCTTCCGAAATTGAGGCTATTTCTAGTTGTAATGTTTACATAGTAACAGTTCCTACTCCAATAGACCAGTTTAAGGCACCTGACTTAGCACCTTTGTTAAAAGCATCAGAAATGCTGGGTACAGTGCTAAAAAAACATGATATTATAATATACGAGTCAACCGTATATCCTGGCTGTACCGAAGAAGATTGCGTACCTGTACTAGAGGAATTTTCGGGATTAAAGTTTAACGAAGATTTTTATTGTGGCTATTCTCCCGAGCGCATTAACCCGGGCGATAAGATAAACACTTTAACAAAAATCAAAAAAGTAACTTCTGGATCAACCCCTGAAATTGCAGATATTATTGATGAACTTTATGCGAGCATTATTACAGCCGGTACGCACAAAGCACCAAGCATAAAAGTGGCCGAAGCCAGCAAAGCCATAGAGAATGCCCAAAGAGATGTTAATATTTCTTTTGTAAATGAACTTGCATTGATTTTTGACCGTATTGGTATAGATACTACTGATGTAATAGAAGCAGCAGGAACCAAATGGAATTTTCTAAAATATAAGCCGGGTTTAGTTGGAGGGCATTGTATAGGTGTTGACCCATATTATTTAGCACACAAAGCGCAATCATTGGGTTACCATCCACAGGTTATTTTATCAGGCAGGCGAGTAAACGATAATATGGGCATGTTTGTAGCCAATAAAGTGGTTAAATTGCTTATTAATCAAGGGGTTAATATAAAGGATTCTAAAGCATTAATACTTGGTATTACCTTTAAGGAAAACTGTTCAGATATTAGGAACTCGAGGATAATAGATATTTATCGAGAGTTGGGACAATTTGGCATAGATGTGCAGGTATATGACCCTCATGCCAGTAAAGAAGAAGTGTTTAAAGAATATGGTGTTTGGCTCGTAGATATTTTGAATGATAAATACGACAGTATCATTTTAGCAGTAAGCCATACCGAATTTTTAAAACTGGACTATAGCAAATTAAAAAATAATAACAAATCGGTTATTTTCGATACCAAGTCGTTTTTAGATAGAAATATTGTTGATGCTAGACTATAAGAGCGTTAAAATAAATATTCCTTTTTTTGATGCGGTAGTACAATATCTGGCCCAAAAAGAAGAGATAGACGTGGCCATACAAAAAGTTTTGTGTAAAGGAGTATTTATTAATGGGCTAGAAGTAACGGAATTTTCATCTAGATTGGCATCTTATCTTAATGTAAATGATGTTGTGCCTTGCGGTAATGGGACCGATGCGTTATACTTAGCATTGCTGGCGCTTAATTTGGAAAAAGGCGATGAAGTAATTATACCGACATTCAACTTTATAGCAGTAGCTGAAGTGGTTGCACTTTTGGGGCTTATTCCTGTATTTGTAGATTCCCAAGACAATGATTTTAATATCGACCCTTCGAAGATTGAGGGAAGTATTAGTCCAAAAACAAAGGCAATTGTTGTAGTCCATTTGTTCGGCGCAGTTGCCGATATGGAACGAATTAATCTTATAGCCAAAAAACATAAACTGTTTGTAGTAGAAGATGTGGCGCAATCGTTAGGAAGTGAATATAAAGGTCAAAAGGCCGGCACAATTGGTCATATTGGTTGTACTTCTTTTTTCCCTACTAAAAACTTGGCCTGTTTTGGCGATGGAGGTGCTATTTTTACGAATGATAAACGACTGGCAAAAAAAATAAAAATGTTGACCAATCATGGGCAGATAAATAAATACGAGCATCAACTGATAGGAGTTAATTCTAGATTAGATACATTACAGGCGGCCATTTTAAATGTGCAAATGGTACATCTGGAAAAAAATATAGCCAAAAGAAGAGCAATAGCTAAAAAATATACCGATGAACTGGGAGAGATAGACAGTATTAAACTTCCTTATGAAGCTATTAACACTTTACATAGTTATAATCAATATTGTGTGCTTTTACCTGATAAAGCGGTGCGGGATGGGGTTAAAGAAAATTTACGACAAAATGGAATAGGCAGTATGGTATATTATCCAAAGCCCAATCACTTGCAGGCAGCTTATGCAATGTATGGTTATACAAGTGGCGATTTTCCTATAGCAGAGAAGCTATGTAATCGTATTTTGGCCTTACCTATTTTTCCTACATTGTTGGCGCAACAGCAAGATTATATCATCAAAAACATAAAAGATTTTTTTGCACGTTATGGCTATTGAATATTTCGCCCACGAAACAGCCATAATTGATAAAGGTGCCATTATCGGAAAAGGAACTAAAATTTGGCATTTTTCTCACGTAATGTCGGATACGGTCATTGGCCAAAATTGTACTTTAGGGCAAAACGTAATGGTTGCCAACGGAGTTACGATAGGCAACGGAGTAAAAATACAAAATAACGTATCAGTTTATAATGGTGTAGAAATAGAAGACCATGTGTTTATAGGCCCTTCTGTAGTTTTTACAAATGTAAAGAACCCCCGAAGTTTTATTGATCGTAAAGCACAGTTTTTGCTTACCAAAATAGGTAAGGGGGCTACTATTGGAGCAAATGCTACGGTGATATGTGGCAATTCCATTGGAGCTTTTGCTATGATTGGGGCAGGAACTGTTGTTACCAAAAATGTAAAGGCTCATGCAATAGTAACGGGAATTCCCGCTAAACAAATAGGATGGGCAAGTGAGTATGGACATCGTTTGGTTTTTGATGAAAATAATATGGCTATTTGTCCCGAAAGCCACGAACAATATAAATTAGTAGATTTACAAGTGTTAAAACTAACCTAATGGCCAATAAGAAAGTAAAATTTGTGGTAGCAGGGTATGGCCATATCGGTAAACGGCATGCAGAGTTGATTATGCAACATCCGCAAGCCGAACTTGTGGGAATTATAGATGTGATAGCTAACCCGGCATCTATATTAGATATTCCTTATTATACCAATTTATCAGATTTTTTGACAGCCGATAAAGAAGCGCACGTAGTAAATATATGTACTCCAAATGGGCTACATGCGACACAGGCTGTTGAGTGTTTGTCGCACCAAAAAAATGTGGTAATAGAAAAACCTATAGCCTTATCCAAAGCAGATGCACAGGCAATACAAAAGACCAGTAAACAAAGTAATAAATATGTTTTTCCGGTAGTACAGAACAGATATTCTCCAACTATAAAATGGTTAAAAGAAATTATAGGCAATAAGCGGCTGGGAAAGGTTTTCATGGTACAGCTCAATTGCTTCTGGAACAGGGATGAACGTTATTATACATCAAATAGTTGGCATGGTACGTTAAAACTGGATGGAGGTCCTCTATACACACAGTTTTCGCATTTTATAGATGTGCTGTTGTGGATATTTGGAGATATAACACATATCCAGGCAAAATTTTCGGATTATAACCATCAACATTGTACCGAATTTGAAGATAGCGGAGTAGTTTTGTTTGATTTTGTAAAGGGCGGTTCAGGGATAATTAACTATTCTACCTCTGTTTACCAGAGCAATATGGAGAGCAGTATTATTGTAATTGGAGAAAAAGGAACAGTAAAGATAGGCGGGCAATACATGAACAATATAGTATATTGTAATGTAGATGGATTGGAGCAGCCCTTTTTGGAGTCTCCTCTTGCTAACAATTATGGTCTGTACGCAGGCTCGGCCTCCAATCATCAGTTTGTAATTGATAATGTAGTAGAAGTGCTGACCAATGGCACCAAGCCTAATGTTACTTTACAAGATGGGGTAGACGTAGTTGATGTGATAGAGCGTATATATGCCAATCGGACAAATGATAAAATATTAAGGGTAACAAACAGAAACCATCATGATTTTTCAGACCACCAGCTTTTCCCGATTTTACACCGGGAGAATAATGAATAAACCGAACTTGTAAGTTATTTAACACAACAGTAAAGTGAAAAATCTGATAGCTTCATCACAAATAGAAACAAAAATTAACAAATGAAAATTTTCTTTATATCAGTAGAGTATGGATAACGAGATTGAGAAGGTTGAGCTTAAAAGTGATGATGAAATATCGCTGAAAGAACTTGTGCTTAAAATAAGGGAATGGTGGCAGTACCTGTGGAGTAAAAAATGGACTATCATTATTGCCGGAGTTATTGGGGGAGCATTGGGCTTAACTTATTCGTTTATAAAAAAACCTGTTTATACCGCAACAACTACATTTGTGCTGGAGAGTGGCGAAAAGAGTGGTGGATTGGGGCAATATGCAGGCATTGCCTCAATGATGGGCATTGATTTAGGTGGCGGTGCAGGTGGTATTTTTCAAGGCGATAATATTTTGGAATTGTACAAATCTCGTACAATGATAGAAAAAACCTTGTTCAGCCCTGTGGATAGCGTTACCAAACAGCCCTTGATAGAAAAATATATTGAAATGAACAAACTAAGGAGGGGTTGGGAGAAGAAACCGGAATTGAAAAACCTGCATTTTGCCATTACCGGTTTGGGGCAAAAAGTAGATAACCCCAAGACCCAAAGACTTAGAGATAGTGTGATTGGTAAAGTTGTGGAAAGTATTGGAAAAGGTTACTTGAATGTAGCAAAGCCAGATAAAAAATTAAGTCTCATTGTAGTGGATGTAAAGTCTACCGATGAGGTTTTTGCTAAGCGTTTTAATGAAGAACTGGTAAAGAATGTAAACGACTTTTACGTGCAGACCAAAACCAAAAAGGCCATTGATAATGTAAATATATTACAGCACAAGACAGATTCGGTGAGAGCGGTGATGAACGGGGCAATTTATTCGGCGGTAGCTGTGGCCGATGCCACGCCGAATTTAAATCCCACTCGACAAGTGCAGCGTGTGGCTCCGGCACAAAAAGCACAATTCTCTGCAGAAACGAATAAAGCTGTATTGAGTGCCCTAGTGCAAAATTTGGAAATGGCCAATATGGCTTTATTAAAAGAAGCACCTTTGATACAGATTGTTGATGAACCGATTTATCCTTTATTTAAGGAAAAATTAGGAAAGATTAAGGGGATTGTTTTAGGTGGGTTTTTGTTGGGGCTTTTGGCAGTTTTGTTTTTGTTGGTAAAAAGGTTTTTGGGCTAATTTTAAAAAAATGCATAACCTCCATCGATAATAAGATCTTATGGTAAACGTACCCGATTCTATAAATAAGATAAAAAATAAAATATATGAAAGGAATAATTAATGCAATACTTAGTAGATTGACAGGATACATTGTTCAAAGAGATAGAACAGCATTACAGGGCATTGCCATTAAAGAATTAATAGAAAAGTATGACATTGATTTTATACTCGACTTGGGGGCAAATATAGGTCAGTTTTCAGAAGAGATCTTTAAAAATGGATATACAGGAAGAATTCTTTCTGTCGAACCTCTTTCAGATGCACATGCTAAATTATTAGCCACATCGGCAAAAAAACCTAATTGGATTATAGCATCAAGATGTGCTGTGGGTAGTGAGGATACCACAATTAAAATAAATGTTTCAGAAAACAGTTATAGTAGTTCAGTTTTAGGATTGCACGAACAAAAGAAAAGGGAAGCCCCACAAGCCAACTATATAAGAGAAGAGAAAGTAGAATTAAAGAAAGTGGATACATTAATACAAGCATTTGATATAAAATCCAGTAAATCTTTACTAAAAATAGATGTTCAGGGATATGAATTAGAAGTGTTAAAAGGAGCTGACGATTTTTTAAGGCAAACAAAAATAATCATTACCGAATTATCACTCGTCCCTTTATATGAAGGAGGAGCCGATTACGCTCAAGTTATTTCATATTTAGATGATAAAGGGTTTAGTCCGATATATTATTTTGAAGAATTTAAGAGTTTTAAAACGGGAGCTCTTTTACAAATAAATGGTGTTTTTATTCAGAGAGAAAACTAAGATTTTGTTTGTAAAAGCTAGAGATGAAAATAAAAGCGGACAGTAGTGCGATATTATTAAATTCTATGTCATCTGTTACACAGGTGATTGTACAGGGGTTAACCTATTTTTTTTTATATAAATATCTCTTTAATCAACTAGGTGGAGAAAGCTTGGGCTTTTGGTCTTTAGTAATTGCTACAACCTCGGCCGCCAATGTAGCTAATTTGGGTATAGCAGGCAGTATAGTACAATATATTGCTGAAAATAGAGCACTGGGAAAGGAAAGAGAAGTGTTAACGTCCATTTCAACATCTTTGTTGCTGATGATTGTCTTTATGGGATTCATATCCCTTATCTTTAAGTTCTTGACAATCTATCTCATTACAGATATTATTCCACCACATTTTTTGAGTGCCTCTCAACGGTTAATAGATATATCGTGTATATGTTTATTCGTTAATGCAATTACGGCTATTTATAGTTCGGTATTGGAAGGCATGCAAAAACTTTATGTGAGAAATATAATTCTTATCGTAGCTAATATACTCTTTTTAGCAGCTATATTAATATTAGTTCCTAAGTACAAGTTGCTGGGAACCGTGTATGCCCAGCTATTTCAGGCTTTGTTATCTCTAATATTATCATTTTTTTGCGTAATTTTTCTTTTAAAGCCGAAAAATATTTCTGCTTTTTTTTCTCGGTTTGATAAGGCCGTTGCAAAAAGGTTATTAAAAACAGGATATAAATTTCAGATTATATCGATAACCTTATTACTGTTTGATCCATTGACGAAATATTTGTTGACAATTGCCGGAGGGTTAAATGCAGTAACTTTTTATGAGATGGCAAACCGCTTGGTAGTCCAAATTCGAAACATAATAGTGCTTGGAGGCCAATCATTAATCACCATTGTTGCTAAGTTTAATACTTTAGGCATCGAATTAGGGACAGTTTATAAAAAATCTTTTAAATTGGTTTTCTGTTTAGCTATTGTAGTTTCTTTTTCGCTCATATTATCTTCTGGCTTAGTTTCGTTAATATGGATAGGTTACCAAGAAGAGATATTTGTTAGGTTTGTTGTAATTTTAGCCATAGGTTGGTTCTTCAATATTATATCTACCCCTTTTTATTTTACCAATATTGGCCTAAATAAATTAAATGGAAATGTAATAAGCCATGTTGTTATATTTATATGTACGGCAACTTTTGGGTTATTCGGCTGGATGATAAATGATGGAAATTGGATAGTCTATGGTGTTTCCTTCTCGCTTTTTTTTGCTTCTGTTTATTTGATGAAAATTTCTTCTAAGACAATTTCTATGAACATTTTTTCTCTTTTTGGTGGTTGGGATAAAATCTTTGGAATATTATTAGTATTGCTGGCCTTGTTTGTTTTATTATTTATCACGGTTTTTATGAAGTTCTCCATTGGTTATTCGGTTGTTTTTAGTGTATTTATTCCTCTACTTGTTTTTTTTATCTATTGGAGAAAGGACGAGGATTTCAAAGAAGCCTTGTTTAAACTTTTGAGGCCAAACAACTAAAAATGGATAATTTAGGATACTGTGATGTGTCAATAATCATATTATATTTTTGCCTTGATATATAGTTCACGAAGAATGAATTTTAAGAAGATGATTTATTTTTTGTTGATTCTAATGTTGTTGCTATCATTTGTAAAAATATTTCCTCTTCACTTGGCACTGAATTTAATTTTTCTTGTAGCTGTTTTTCCGTATAAAAACTTTAATTATAGGTTATTAGGCTTAGTTTTGTTCGGTTCAATTCCCGTGTTTTTAGGATTTTTAGGTTTTTTTGAGAATCCGATTCTATTCGATCTTTTTCGGGATGCATATTATTTTTCAAACCCTTTGCTCTACTCTTTAATAGGGTTTTCAATAGCGTCTCGTATCTCTATAAATACATTTATTGAAATATATGTGAAGTTGGGCGTTATTTATAGTGGTATATTTTTAATATTGACATTTCTACTATTTTTTCGCAATGGTGAAATTTCTTATGTATTAATTAGAAATGAAGTAAGCCCGGGAAACATACTTCCTTTAATTTCCCTAGCAATATTAGCTTATGATAAATACTATGGTCTGGAACTTTCCCTATCAAAGAAAGTAAAGATTATAGCTATGTTATTAAATGCTTTGGTATTTGTATCAATGGGGTCAAGGACATACCTCATTATTGGCATATTGATATTTTTTTCATTGTCCATAAAAAAAATATCAATAGTAAAAGTGGCCTATACCATAAGTGCATTATTGGTTGCCGCTGTAATTTTTATTGCGGTTTTGGACAGTAGTAAGGGAGATGGAGTGTCATTTACAGATAAGTTGGCTGTATCGTTCACGGAGATGGCAGTTCAAGATTATTCCTCTACAAGTGATATGAGTAATCACCTTAGAGGGTTTGAAGCTTTCATGGCTTATAAGAACTTTGAGCAATTCCCTTTGTTACAGCAATTGCTAGGTAAAGGTTTTGGTTATTTGTTAGATTTGGGAGTGGTTGTGCCTTATGGCGATATGGCGGAATTGCAATTTGTCCCTATTATTCACAATGGTTATTTCTATATCTTGTTAAAAGTTGGAATATTAGGGATTTTGTTTTATTTGATATGGTATTTTTTGATTTACAGACAACTATCTGTGTTCATAAAGCGGTTGAAATTAAAGGAACATAGCGGTAATGACAAATTTTTGTTTGCATGTAAATTTGGAAAGGTAGCGGTAATAGCCTTGCTTTTTACCAATCTTGTCATTCTTGGTTTATTTAATGCAGAAATGGGCTTTTTGCATATTTTTTTGTTTGGGACACTTACTTCTGTTAAGCACTTGACATCCAAAAGGACTATTTAATGAATATATTAATAATATGCTACGCAATATCGCCCGTAAAAGGCTCTGAGTTTGCTTTTGGTTGGGATTACGTGAACGAAATGGCAAAGCATCATAAAATCCACTTGCTGTATGGAATGTCTGATAATAATATGGGAGAAACGCAATCTTTGAAAGATTTTTACAAAAAGAATCCCAACCCCAATATTGTTTTGTATCCGGTAAGAAAAAATTTTTTTGCATCATTTTTTGATTGGTTCAATCAAAAAGGGCTGATTTGGTTTTGGCACATTGCATTTAGATTTTGGCATAAGGAAGCCTACCGGGTTGCCAATGCTGTGCTAAAAAATAATCATATAGATATTTTGCATACCCTAAACCCACAGGGTTTTAGGGAACCCGGATATTTGTGGAAATTCGATAAGCCCCATATTTGGGGGCCAATTGGGGGTGCGAATATTGTAAATAAGGAACTTCTTAGTAAAACCTCATTCCGAAATAGGCTTGTTTTTCAGATAAGAGAATATGTAAACCTGTTTCAGCTGAAGTATAAACAGAGAATCCGCAAATCAGCAAAGAAGTCGGCGGCGGTAATTTTTAGTACAGCTGCAAACAAAATGTCATTTAATAGATGCTTGAAAGTTGAGGGGCCTGTAATATCTGAAATGGGATTTGTCCAGAAAAAATATAAGTTCATCAGCAATGATATTCGGGATATTTTAGACATTGTGTGGGCAGGTAATATTTCTGAAAGAAAAAATTTAAGGTTTCTTATATACGCACTATCAAAAACCGAAAACCTTAATAAGATTAGGCTTAATATTGTTGGAGATGGCCCAAATAGTTTAATAGAAGGGTTAAAAAATCTTATTCGATTGTACGGGATGGAGAACAATGTTGTTTGGCATGGAAGAAAATCGAGGGAAGAAACTATTAAATTTTTTGAGAAGATGCATTTGCATGCTATTACAAGCCTGTCTGAGGCAAGTACTTCTGTTTTATACGAAGCACTTAGCGTAACTCTGCCAACTATATCATTAGATCAGGATGGCATGAGGGATGCATTAAAACATGGTAGCGGTTTTCTTGTCCCCATTAGCACATATGAAAAGACGGCTGATGATTTTGCAAGGCAGATAGATATGTTGATAACAGAGCCAACCATGCTAATGACCGCAAGATATTATATAGAAGACAACTATAATCAATATACTTGGGAGCATAAGATTGAAAATTTTTTAAAAATCTATGCCGCCTCTGTTGAAAAATAACCATCGAAAAAGTAGTGAAAGCATGGAATAACTTCTTTTCTCGTATGATATCCAAAGTAAAAAAAGAAGAGTGGGTATTGGATGAAAGTATACCTAAAAGTTACTTTCTGAATTTTGTGATGAATAGAATTATCATGGCCATTAGAGGTTTATTGGTTTTTAAAAAGATCAATAAACGGGCTTTTATTGGTAAAAATAGTATCATAAAGTGTAGGCAAAAAATTACCTATGGTACTAATTTTACCGTAGGAATTAATTGCTTTATCGATGCGTTATCTTATGAAGGAATACTTGCAGGCAATAATGTTTCTATAGGAAAAAACACTACAATAGAGTGTACGGGCTCGTTAAAAGAAATAGGGAGAGGGCTGGTTTTGGGAGATAATGTGGGCATAGGCAGCCATAGCTTTTTGGGCTGTGCAGGTGGAATAGTTATAGGTTCAGATACTATTATAGGCAACTTTGTCAGTTTTCATTCAGAAAACCATAATTATGAAAAAACAGATATACCAATAAGGTTGCAAGGCGTAAACAGAAGAGGTATAAAAGTAGGAGATAACTGTTGGATTGGAGCAAAAGTTACTCTCCTTGATGGAGCAGAAGTTGGTAATGGGTGTATTATTGCTGCAGGTTCAGTGGTTAAGGCAGGACAATATGCAGATAATGCCATATATGGCGGTGTTCCTGCCAAGTTTATTAAACCTCGGTTTTGAACTTAGGAAGTATTGGGCCGAGATACATTTAAACTATATTTGCTTGCTATTTGAATATTATTAATAAACATTCAATATAAAAAAATTAATAACGATAAAGCTCGTTGTTTTTGGAATAAATAAAATAAATTAATATGAAAAAAATCATTATTCTTGGAGGGGGTGGATTTATAGGAGGCCATTTAGCCAAAAAATTGTTTTTAGAGGGAAATCATGTTAGGGTGTGCGACATCAAAAAACATGAATATTTTGAAAAGGGCGAATTTTGTAACGAATTTATTCTGGGAGATTTGACAGACCCAAAGGTTGTTGAACTGGTTATTGATACAGATGTAGATGAAGTTTACCAATTAGCGGCAGATATGGGCGGTGCGGGTTACATTTTTACAGGTAATAATGATGCAAATGTGATGCATAATTCTGCAATGATTAATCTTAATGTAGCTAAAGAATGTGTTACAAAAGGCGTTAAAAAGGTTTTTTATAGTTCGTCTGCTTGTATGTACCCGGAACATAATCAATTAGATCCAAGTAACCCTAATTGTGAGGAAAGTTCTGCCTATCCTGCAAATCCCGATTCGGAATATGGATGGGAAAAATTATTTAGTGAGCGATTGTTTTTAGCATTTAACAGAAATTATGGACTAGATGTTAGGATTGCCCGTTTCCATAATATTTTTGGGCCTTACGGAACTTGGCGAGGCGGAAAGGAAAAATCACCTGCTGCAGTAGTTAGAAAAACTATTGAAGCAGCAGATGGTGGCGAGATTGAGATTTGGGGAGATGGGCAACAAACCCGCTCTTTCCTATATATAGATGAATGCCTTGAAGCAGTATTAAGATTAATGGAGTCGGATTTTAAAGGGCCTGTTAACATTGGCTCCGAAGAAATGGTTACTATTAATGAATTAGCTAAGATTGCCATTGATATTTCGAGTAAAAATATCCGCATTAAAAACATTTATGGTGATGAATTTATTGCCAAGTATGGTTATAAATGCCCTCTAGGTGTTAAAGGGAGAAATTCTGATAATAAATTATATTTCGAAAAAATTGGATGGCAGGTTTCGCAACCTTTAAAACAGGGCATAAAATATACGTATGATTGGATTGAGCAACAATTAGCTGTTAATAGTGAAGCCGTACATTCCTGAACCGCTGATTTCAATTATTACCATTTGTTATAACGCTGAAAATACGGTTGGAGCTACTGTGAGTTCGGTCTTAAATCAATCTTCGGATGAGATAGAGTATTTGATAATAGACGGACTTTCTAAGGATAATACCTGCAGGATAATAAAAGAAAAGCTTGATGCTTATAATGGCGGGAAAAAAGTTTTTTTCATCAGCGAAAAAGATAATGGCATTAGTTCGGCCTTTAATAAAGGGATTGAGCATGCAACCGGAAAATTCCTGATGTTTTTAAATGCCGATGATAAATTGGTTGGGAACGATGTAATAGAGAGTGTTGCCCCTCTGTTGCTTGATGCCGACTGTATTTATAGTGGAGGTATTATCACCACAAAGGGTAAAACCATTTACAGTATCATAGATTCAAGCCAGAATAAATTTGAAATTATGCATCCGGCATCATTTACCGGCAAAAAGGTATTTGAAAAGATAGGCAAGTTTAATGAAAAATTTAAAATTGCAATGGATTACGACTTCTTTCTAAGGGCAAAAAGATTGGGTGTTGAATTTTACATACTAAACATAATTACTACTAAGTTTTCTGTTGATGGAATTAGTAATAAAGCCCTTGTAAGAATGTTAAAGGAAAATTATATGGCTCTTGCAGAAGACAGAACTTTTAGCACTTGGGCAACACTAAAATATATTTTTCAAAATATTGTTTTTTATATTGGACATACATTGAGGACTCTTATTAAATGAATACACTTACTCCATTTATTTATGGTGGCTTGGGCAACCAAATGTTTCAATATGCTTTTGCTAAGGCACTTTCTGAAAAGTATGGTTGTAAATTAAATTTAAACCTTTATGGCTTTAAAATAGATAAATTCTATAAACGTCTTTTTGAACTGGATCGCTTTAATTTACAATATGATGGTATTGAAGATGGCAATGCACTAAGGTTTAACATTTCAAGGTTAATGCAGCATTACCCAAATATTACTTTATTAAAAGCCTTTTTCAGGAATCTAATTGTAGAAAAGACAAATCTGTATGAGAAAAATACTCTGGCTAAAATAAATACTCAACGGAATTACCATATCTATGGCTATTGGCAAGATGAAAGACATTTTGTGCAAATAAGGACACAATTGCTGTCAATTTTTTCACCCAAAGAACCGCTGTCTGAAAGAAATCGGGAATTATTAACTAAAATTAAAGGTTCCTCCAGGTCAATAGCAGTTCATGTAAGGCGAATGCATTTTGTAGAAACAGGCACTACACCTGTTGAAGAGCAACACTCTAATAACCATACATTGGGTGAGCGGTATTATCAGAAGGCTTTTAAATATATGGCAGAAAATACATCTTCTCCTGTTTTTTATATATTCTCAGACCATCCCGAATGGGCTAAAACAACATTTAAAGACTATCCATACAAAATGGTTATTTTAGATAATGATAGGGGAAACGATTTTGAAGATATTGTGTTAATGAACAATTGTAATCATCATATTATTGCTAATAGTTCTTTTAGTTGGTGGGGAGCTTGGCTATGCACTTCTACGGAGCAGATAGTAATTGCTCCAAAAGCTACGGCAATGAGTCCTAAATCACCGAACAGATGGCTTGAATTCTAATTTTATGAAAATTTTAATGCTCAGCAGAGCCACCCTGTACTCCTCGCCGGGGGGAGATACCGTTCAGGTGTTGGAAACAGCAAATCATTTGAGGAAAAAGGGAGTTGTGGTAGATGTTAAGCTTACAAATGAAGATGTTATATATGCTAATTACGATTTAATCCACTTCTTCAATATCATAAGGCCGGCAGATATTCTTAGGCATATTCTAAAAACCACGGTTCCTTTTGCGGTGTCAACCATATTTGTAGATTACGGGGAATATGAGAAAAAAAATAGAAAGGGACTTCTTGGCTTTCTTAATAATATAATGCCTTCTGATACAATAGAATATTTTAAATGTATAGCAAGATTTATTTTGAATGGAGAACAGATAGGAGGCACTAACTATCTTTTATGGGGGCATAGAAAGTCAATAAGATATATTCTGTCTAAAGCTTCAGTCATATTGCCAAATTCTAACAGTGAATATCTTCGTCTGCATAGAAAATATAATGAAACCCCGACTTATATGGTAGTGCCTAATGCAATTAGCACATCAAATTTTGTTGAGGATAGATTCTTGATAAGAAAGCGGGATGCAGTTTTGTGCGTAGGAAGAGTCGAGGGGAGAAAAAACCAGTTTAATCTAATCAAAGCTATGAATAGGTTAGGCTATCCGACCTATATCATTGGAAATCATTCGCCAAACAGTTATAAATATTATATGCAATGCAAAGAAATAGCGAACAGTAATATTCAGTTTATTCCGCACCTATCGCAAGATAAATTGGTAGAATATTATCAGAAAGCCAAAGTGCATGTACTTCCAAGTTGGTTCGAAACCACAGGGCTTTCCTCTTTAGAAGCCGCTGCAATGGGTTGTAACATAGTTGTAAGTCCTAAAGGAGATACAAAAGAGTATTTTAAAGATTATGCTTCCTATTGTGACCCTGAAGATGTTGATTCAATTACAGAAGCGATAAAAGAACAGTATGATAAAGAAACGGCCGCTGAATTTAAAGATTACATACTAAAGAATTATACATGGGATAAAGCAGCAGATAAAACGCTAGAAGCATATAAAAAGGTTTTACAAAAATGAAGAAAAAGATAGGGATTATTGGTACCAACGGTTTGCCTGGCAGGTATGGGGGATGGGATCAATTATTGAATCACCTGACAGAAAATCTATCTGATAAATTCCAAGTTTATGTCTATACAAGTTCTTACAATGCGGTTAAAGGATTAAAGGAGTATAATGGAGCGTATTTAAAAATAATACCATTAAAAGCAAATGGATATCAGAGTGTTTTTTACGATGGTGTTTCTATGCTTCATTCTGCCCTGAAGCATGATATCTTGCTGATTTTGGGGACATCAGGGTGTATATTTTTACCATTTATCCGCTTGTTTAATAAAAAAATCATATTGAATCCGGATGGGGCCGAGTGGAAAAGGAAAAAATGGAATAAATACATTAAATGGTTTTTAAAAACCTCTGAACGATTTGGGGTTAAATATTCGGATATTGTAGTTGCGGACAATAAAATTATTCAAAGAGATATTGAAGATAGCTATGGGAAGGCGGCAGTTTTAATCGAATACGGAGGAGATAATGCTCAATATGTAACAATGACCCCAGAAACGGAAGAAAAGTATAAAATAAAATCTGGGAATTACGCATTTAAGGTATGTCGTATCGAACCTGAAAATAACATAGATTTGATCTTGGAAGCCTTTAGCAAGAGGAATACTATTTTCCTATTGATTGGGAATTGGAATTTCAGCAGCTACGGTAAAAATTTGAGGGCTAAATATGCCGAATGTAAAAATTTAAGATTGTTAGACCCAATATATGATCAGGTAACTTTAGATGAGCTTCGAGGCAATTGCGGATTGTATATCCACGGACACAGTGTTGGTGGAACAAACCCATCGTTGGTAGAGGCCATGAATCTGGGACTGTGTTGCGTGGTATATAATGTAAACTACAATCACGAAACTACGGAAGGTAAAGCGTTGTATTTTAACACGGTAGAGGATTTGTCGTTTATTTTAAATGACTATGACTTAAATAAAATCAACACGAGTCTTTATGGCACAGCATTAAAAGAGGTCGCTATCCGAAGATATTATTGGCAGAAAATCGTCGATAAATATGCTCAACTTTTCTAGCCAGGATTAAAGAAGTTTACAAAAATGATTATCAGCTTGACTGGCTCTTCCGGTTTCGTTGGCCAAAACCTTTTAAATTACCTAAAAGATTTTGAGCTATATACCATTAACCGCCAACAATTAAACAATCCGGTCATTGAGCTAAATAATTGTGATGCAGTAGTTCATCTTGCAGGCAAAGCCCACGATTTAAAAAAGACCTCTAACCCCGAAGAATACTATCAGGTCAACTTTGAGCTAACCAAAAAACTATATGATGCTTTTCTAGAATCAAGTGCCGAAAAATTTATTTTTATCAGTTCGGTAAAAGCTGTCTCAGATACGGTTGAGGGCGTATTAACAGAAGAGCAAGAGCCAAATCCACAGACAGATTATGGCAAGTCCAAATTAATGGCTGAGCAGTATATACAATCGCAAAAACTTCCTGAAGGCAAATCCTATTACATTTTAAGGCCTTGCATGGTACACGGACCGGGCAATAAGGGCAATTTGAATTTACTTTACAAATTTGTACAAAAAGGTATTCCTTACCCTTTGGCTGCTTTTGAAAATAAGCGTTCATTTTTAAGTATCGAAAATCTATGTTTTGTGATTAGGAAGTTTTTAGAAAATAATGTTTCTTCGGGTATATATAATATTGCTGATGACGATTCCCTCTCTACAAATGAGGTGGTTCAGATTATGGCAAGAGTTTCTAGCAAAAAGCCTGTTTTGTGGAAAATCCCATCCGTTTTTATAAAGGGAATAGCTAATATGGGAGGGATATTAAGACTTCCCCTTAACCCCGAAAGGCTAAAAAAACTTACCGAAAGCTATGTGGTAAGCAACCAAAAGATAAAGATAGCGTTAAATCAGGATTTGCCTATAAAATCAGAAGAAGGGTTGTTGCAAACGGCAAGGTCATTTGGAGGATATAAATGATGTTGCAGGAAAACGAAATAATTAAAACATGCCTTATTACTGGAGGGAATGGTTATTTAGGAAAATATATATCGGAATATCTAAATAGTCTGGGCTGGGATATTGCAACTTTAGGGCTAAAAGCAACAAATACCTATCAATGTAACCTTAAAGAAAATACACCTGTACTGTTAGGTAGTTTTGATTTTGTTGTCCATTGTGCGGGCAAAGCGCATTTTTTTCCAAGTACCAAAGAAGAAAAGCAAGAATTTTTTGATGTTAATGTTAATGGAACTAAGAATCTACTGAAAGCTTTGGAAAAAGCTTCTAGTTTGCCAAAAGCTATCGTTTTTTTAAGCTCGGTATCGGTATACGGATTGGATAAAGGAGAGTTGGTGAACGAAGAAGCGCTTCTCCAATCGAAATATGCTTATGGACAAAGTAAAATAGAGGCCGAAAAAGTATTGATAGAATGGTGTAATAAAAATCAAGTGAAATATGCTATTCTAAGAGTGCCTTTGTTGGCGGGTAAAAATCCGCCGGGAAATTTAAAGAACATGATTAACAGCATTAAAAAAGGGTACTACTTTAATATTTCTGGAACGATACGAAAAAGCATGGTAATGGCCAAAGATGTGGCAAAAATTGTTCCTGCCGCCCTTTCTGTTGGCGGTATATATAATTTGACAGATGGCTACCATCCGTATGTTAAAGATTTGGCAAATTTAATTGCCAAGCAATTGGGGAAAAATCCTCCTTTAACTATTCCCGCAACAATTGGTCAATTGTTTCTTTTTTTTGCAAAGCTATTTTCGCCATTTTTTCCACAGGAAACCTATAAGTTGCAAAAACTAACCACCAGTTTAACCTTCGACGACTCCAAAGCCCGAACCATGTTGGGCTGGAACCCAAGTAAGGTGTTGGATAAGTTTGAGATTTAGCAAAGTTGGATAGTAAAATTTTGAAAATATCCATAATTACTGTGGTTAAAAATGCAGAAAAGACCATAGAAACTTGTTTGAAGTCCGTTGAGGGGCAGACCTATCCAAACATTGAAGTTATCGTAATTGATGGTTGTTCAACAGATGGTACAGTTTCTAAAATCAAAACACTCAACTTAGAGAGGCTGGTACTTGTATCCGAACCGGATAAAGGCATATACGATGCTTTGAATAAAGGAATAAGTATGGCAACCGGAGATATTGTTGGTTTGCTGCACAGTGATGACTGTTTAAGCCACGAATCGGTTATAGAAAATATAGCAACTGAATTTAGTAGTACAAACTTGCCTATTCTTATTGGCAGACTTTCTTATTTTCATCCTGATAATTCGGCTAGAATAATTCGTAGATATTTTCCTTTTCAATTTAGAAAATGGATGTTCCGTTTTGGTATGGCGCCGCCACATCCGGCATTTTATGCAAAAAGGGAGCTGTTTGAAAAATACGGTAATTATCGGACAGATTTGGAGATAGCAGGAGATTTTGATCTAATGTTAAGATATCTTTATTTTCATAAAATACCATACAAATGTGTTGACCAAAATTGGGTAATGATGAGTACGGGAGGGAAGAGCTCTAACGGATGGAAAAGTATCATCAAAAATAATAAAGACATTTTAACCGTGTGCAGAGATAGAGGGTTTTACTCTAACTATTTCTTTATTTATATGAAATACCTTATAAAGGTGGTGGGGTTAATTAATTAGCTTTTAAATAAATGATATACCATATAACCATACTTGTCTTATTATTTTTCCTTGAACTCCTCTACTTCAAACTTGCAGATAAGTTTAACATCATAGACAAGCCTAACCACCGTAGCTCCCATGCCAAAATTACCATTAGGGGTGGGGGCATTATCTTTCCCGTAGCGGTTTTAATTTTTGCCATAACTAACTCTTTTCAATATCCTCATTTCATACTAGGCTTATTGGCCATTTCTATAATCAGTTTTTTAGATGATGTTCTTACCTTAAACAATAAAATACGTTTAACCATTCATCTGGCATCAGTGCTGTTGCTATTTCTGCAATGGGATTTGTTTAATTTCAGTTGGTATTGGTTGCCTGTGGCTTTAATTTTCGTAATTGCCACCATTAACGCCTATAATTTTATGGATGGCATTAACGGAATTACTGGCGGTTACAGTCTGTTGACCATAGCTACTTTATACTATATCAATCAATATATGGTCAGTTTCACCTCCACAGAACTTTTAATTGTAATTGGGCTATCGCTAGTCGTTTTTAACTTTTTCAATTTCAGAAAAAAAGCAAAATGCTTTGCCGGCGATGTGGGCAGTGTAAGCATAGCTTTTATTATTGTTTTTTTGATAGGCCAGCTTATTCTAAAAACTCAAAATATGTGCTATATTTTGTTGTTGTTGGTATATGGAATAGATACTGCTTTAACAGTTCTATTCCGTAAAATTAGGAGTGAGAATATATTTGAAGCGCATAGAACCCATTTTTATCAATATTTGTCCAATCAATTGAAGTATTCTCATTTATTCGTATCGTTTTTATATATAGTGGTGCAATTATTGATAAATATTTTGCTGATTTCATTCGCTAATGATAATATGATTTACACATTCCCCTTATTTTTTACAGCCACTGCTATATATCTCTTGCTCAGGTTTTGGCTCGAAGGCAAACAAAAACTTTTGAGGTCGTATGGTAACTAGCGAATGTAAAAATTTTGATATAACGTAATTATTGTTGTATCTTGGCTAAAACTATCTATTTTGTTTGGTAAAATAAATATCGTCCCTCGGTGGATTATCTTTCTCCTAGATTTGGGCATCTGCGCAATCTCCTTAGTAATAGCCTATGCAGTAAAATTAAACTTGGCACTATCAACCATAGATGTGGTTGAGTTTAGTAGGAATATCCTAATTACTACAGCAATCAATATTATTGTTTTCTTTAACGTTAAAACTTATGCAGGTATTATCCGTTACACTAGTGCTCAAGATACTTTTCGTATACTTTTTGCCGTGTTGATTAGCAACGGAATATTCTCTCTTCTAAATTTTGTTGTTATCGCCTTTGGGCATTATCCTTATATTTCCAGTACGATTTTAATTATTAATCTTCTTACCTCATTTCTTTTATTGATTACTTATAGGATATTGATAAAATACTTCTTTATGTATATCAAGAATCTGAATTTGGATAAGCGTAAAGTAATTGTTTATGGTGCAGGAGAAGCAGGATTAGCTACCAAAAGAACATTTGATCATGATGGAAAAGTAAATAAAACCATTATAGCTTTTGTAGATGACGACGAAAGAAAAGTAGGTAAAGCCATTGACGGTATCAAAATTTTAAGTGCTCAGCGATTGGAAGAATTAATAAAGGAGCATGAGATTGACGAGGTAATTTTCGCATCTTATACTATTCCTTTGGAGAGAAAGAATAAAGTAGTAGATATTTGTCTTGAAAATGATGTAACTGTATTGAATATTCCACCAGCCGATGCGTGGGAGGGTGGTAAACTTAATAAGTCTCAAATCCAGAATATTAACATAGAGGACTTGTTAAATCGGAAACCAATCGAAATAGACATTCAAGAACTCCAAAATCAATTAAGAGATAAGAGGATTTTAATTACGGGAGCAGCAGGCTCGATAGGTAGCGAAATTGTACGTCAATTACTGAACTTTGAAGTCGGTTTAATTATCCTTTGCGACCAGTCGGAAACAGCCCTTCACAATATTTATTTAGAACTGGAGGAAACTTATACTCACAATAACTTTCATGCGTTTATTGGCGACGTAAAGGATGAAAAAAGAATGGTTCATCTCTTCGAGACCTATAAGCCTCATTATGTATACCATGCCGCCGCCTATAAGCATGTTCCTTTGATGGAAGATAACCCTTCTGAAGCTATTAAAAACAATGTATTTGGCACAAAGATGATTGCTGATTTGTCTGTTAAATATGGCGTGCAAAAATTTGTAATGGTTTCTACCGACAAAGCTGTAAATCCCACTAATATTATGGGAGCATCAAAGCGTATAGCAGAAATTTATGTACAATCGTTAAACAATTCGTTAACCCAAAAGAACTTTATCTTTAGTAACGGCTTAAGCTATATTAACGATTTGCAGGTAAAACCGATAACTAAGTTTATCACTACTAGATTTGGAAACGTATTGGGTTCAAATGGCTCTGTAATTCCCCGCTTTAAACAACAAATAGAAAAAGGTGGCCCGGTTACGGTTACACATCCAGAAATTACCAGGTATTTCATGACAATTCCAGAAGCATGTAGGTTGGTTTTAGAGGCTGGCTGCATGGGCAAAGGCGGGGAGATTTATATTTTCGATATGGGTAAGTCGGTAAAGATTGTGGAGTTGGCTAAGAAGATGATACGTTTGGCAGGTTTAATTCCTAATCAAGATATTAAAATCCAATATTCGGGTTTAAGACCTGGCGAAAAACTATTTGAGGAATTGCTCAATGATAAAGAAAACACTTTGCCAACCCATCATGAACAAATTATGATTGGAAAAGTAAGAGAGTATGTATTTAACGAAGTTGAAAAACAGATATATTCGCTACTGCAATACGCAAGTACTAACGACGATAGGCAGGTGGTAATTGCTATGAAGAAAATGGTAACAGAGTTTAAGAGCAAAAACTCAGTGTTTGAAGAATTGGATAGCGCAATAAACGATTAAAATTTAATGAAAAAATATAGTTTAGTGGCCACATTAATGGCCTTTTTTGTTTTTAATGCTGGGGCGCAAGAAAGCAATACGGCAAATCAAAACATCCTCCACGATTACCAATTTTATCAAAAACTTAATCGTTCAGTTTATGATACCAAAAGTAAATTCCATTCCTCAATAAGAGGATTTTATGCTGATGATGCTCAATTAAAATCTGCTTACGATTCGTTAATGAATTATGGCGCTGATACTTTAAATAGAAAGAGTTGGATACATAGAAAGTTATTTCAGGAGCATTTGGTACAATTTGAAAATGAGGAATATAGCATTTATGCCGATTTTCTGGTCGATTTTCAAATAGGTAAAGATGTAGAGGACAACAGAAACACATGGTTAAATACCCGTGGCTTTCAGGTTGGAGGAAATGTAGGCGATAAATTCTCGTTCTATTTAAACGGATTTGAAAATCAAGGGAAATTTGCCGATTATGTAAACGATTATATTGTCAGCAATCAAGTAGTGCCGGGACAAGGCTATGGCAAGCTGGCTACCGATAAACAGGATTGGGCTTATGTTACAGCTTTGCTTTCTTATACGCCCAATAAATATTTGAATTTCGCATTGGGGTACGATAAAAATTTCATTGGTGATGGTTATAGGTCGGTGTTGCTTTCTGATGTATCTTCCAATTACTCGTTTTTTAGATTGCGGGCGAGTTTGGGCAGTTTGCAATATCAAACCATTTATGCCTATATGCTAGACCCGGGAGCACCAAAATTAACTAACGACAGAAGATTGGGCAACAGGGGCAAATGGATGGCAGCACATTATCTAGATTGGAATGCAACAAATCGATTGTCTATCGGGTTTTTCCAAGCCGTAACATGGGCAGATGCAGAAGTTGAGGGTAAAAGAGGTTTCGATTTCAACTACATCCACCCTTTTATATTTTTAAGGCCTGTGGAAAACACTAATACCACTTCTCCGGATAAAATGAGATTAGGATTGAACGTGAAGTACGAAGTGTTGGACAAAACGACACTTTATGGGCAATTCATGTTCGATGAGTTTACCGCAAAAGAATTCTTTAAAGGCAATGGCTATTGGGCAAATAAATGGGCGGTACAGTTAGGTTTAAGAGGCTCTGATTTGTTTAAGATTGAACATTTAAATTATTTAGCCGAATTTAATACAGCTCGTCCATATACCTACGCACACTTTGATAGACTTTCTAATTACTCGAATTACAATCAGCCTTTGGCGCATCCTTATGGCGCAAACTTTAGGGAATTTTTAGGCTTGCTGAATTATAGCATCAAAAAGTTTGATTTTCAGGGGCAGGCACTGTACGCTGCTTATGGTTTAGATGCGACAGGAACAAACTATGGTAAAGATATTTTCAAAAGTTACGAAACACGTTCAGTTCAGTATGGTAGCCATGTAGGACAGGGTATTTTAACGGAACTATATTTAGTACAGGGCAAAGTAGCTTACTTATTAAATCCAAAATATAATCTAAGGTTAGAACTTGGAGGTTTATTAAGGCAAGAGAAGAACAGCTTAACAAATGATAGGACCGCAATGGTAACTTTTGGTCTAAGAACGAGCTTTAGGAATTTGTATTACGATTTTTAATATTCTCCTTGCTGTCCATTCCGAGCATAGTGAGGAATCTCTATAAGTAAATAGCAATAAACTAACAGATTCCTCCTAACGGCGGAATGACGGTTATGGTTACTTCCTATTCAAATAATCCTGATACGCTAACTTTAAACCTTCTTCCAATTCAATTTTGTGTCGCCATCCTAAATTGTGAAGTTTAGAAACATCCATCAGTTTGCGTGGCGTGCCGTCTGGTTTAGTGGTATCGAAAACGAGTTCCCCCTCAAAACCTACTATTTTTTTAACAGTTAAAGCCAAATCCTTGATGGTTAAATCTTCGCCTGTGCCAATGTTAATCAAGTTTGGCTCATTGTAATTTTCCATAAGAAAATAACACGCATCAGCTAGATCATCTGCAAACAAAAATTCACGCATTGGCGAGCCAGTACCCCAAATCACTACCTCATTATTATCATTCTTTTTCGCTTCATCAAACTTTCTGATTAAAGCCGGCAATACATGCGAATTTTCTGGATGGTAATTATCATTGTAACCGTATAAATTAGTCGGCATTACCGAAATGAAGTTACACCCATATTGGTCTCTATAAGCGTCGCACATTTTAATGCCTGCAATTTTAGCAATGGCATAAGGCTCGTTAGTAGGTTCTAACAGCCCAGTTAATAAATATTCTTCTTTTAAAGGCTGTGGAGCTAGTTTCGGGTAAATACAACTCGAACCTAAAAACATCAATTTCTTAACGCCATTTAAATAAGAAGAGTGGATAACATTACTTTGGATAGCTAAATTCTCGTATAGAAAATCGGCTCTATAAGTGTTGTTGGCTACAATGCCGCCTACTTTCGCCGCCGCTAGGAAAACATAATCAGGTTTTTCCTGTTCAAAAAAATCTGCTACTGCTTGCTGATTCCTTAAGTCCAATTCCTTAGAAGTTTTGGTAATAATATTTTGATAGCCTTCTTTTTGAAGTTTACGATAAATAGCAGAACCTACCATCCCTCGGTGGCCTGCTACGAAAATTTTAGATTGTTTTTCCAATTCTATTTTAATTTGTCTATCTGAGTTTATCGAAGACTACGAAGCCATTATTTTGGTTGGTCTGCCTATCGCCAGTTTTTTTACCGCTTGTATAATTGCGGCGGTATCATAACCACAAAGCGCCCAAAGTTCGGGCTGTTCACCATGTTCCACAACCTCATCGGGAATACCTAGTCTAATCACATTTGATTTATAATTATGGTCGGCTATAAATTCTAATACGGCACTTCCCATCCCACCTTGTAAACAGCCATCCTCAACGGTAATTACATTTTTAAAACGAGTAAATACATCATGAAGTAATTCCTCGTCTAAAGGTTTTACAAAGCGTAAGTCAAAATGGGCAGGGTTAATGCCATCACTATTTAGTTCCTTACAGGCTTCAACAGCAAAATTACCAACGTGGCCAATGGTTAATATAGCTACATCTTCGCCATCACATATTTTACGGCCTTTACCTATTTCCAAAGCATTTAAAGGACGTTTCCAATCGGGCAAAACACCATTGCCACGAGGGTAGCGAATGGTAAAAGGTCCCATGTTTTCCTGTTGTGCGGTAAACATCATGTTGCGTAATTCTTCTTCGTTCATTGGCGATGCCACAACCATATTTGGGATGCAACGCATAAAAGCCAAATCGTAAGCACCATGATGGGTTGCTCCGTCTGCTCCTGCCAAACCCGCTCTGTCTAAACAAAAAACTACGTTTAGGTTTTGTATGGCTACATCGTGTATCACTTGGTCGTATGCCCGTTGCATAAAGCTAGAGTAGATATTACAGAAAGGAATTAATCCCTGCGTAGCCAATCCGGCCGAAAAAGTTACGGCGTGTTGCTCAGCAATGCCTACGTCAAACGCTCTATCGGGCATGGCTTTCATCATGATATTTAGCGATGAACCTGAAGGCATTGCAGGTGTGATACCCACAATTTTATCATTTGCTTCGGCAAGCTCTACCATCGTATGGCCAAAAACATCTTGGTATTTCGGTGGTTGAGGTTTATCAATAATAGGCTTTTTGATTTCGCCGGTAATTTTATCAAAAAGACCAGGTGCATGCCATTTGGTTTGGTCTTTTTCTGCCAAAGCAAAACCTTTGCCCTTTATGGTAACACAATGCAATAATTTAGGGCCGGGAATATCCTTTAAGTCTTTGATGATTGCTGCTAAACGCTTCACATCATGACCATCTACCGGACCAAAATATCTAAAATTCAAGGCTTCGAACAGGTTGCTCTGTTTTAACAAAGTACCCTTGATGCTTTTTTGAATTTTCTTTACATATTTCTGTGCATTTGGCCCAAGCTCCGAAAGTTTGGTGAGCACATTAAAAACATCATCCCTAAAACGATTGTACGATTTAGAGGTGGTAATGCTGGTTAAATATTCTTTTAAAGCGCCAACATTTGGGTCAATAGACATGCAGTTGTCGTTCAAAATCACTAAAACATTCGATTTTTCGATGCCTGCATGATTTAAACCTTCGAAAGCCAAGCCTGCTGTCATTGCGCCATCGCCAATTACTGCAACGTGTTGTCTGTCTTTTTCGCCTTTGTAATGGGAAGCTACGGCCATGCCCAAAGCGGCCGAAATTGAAGTGGAAGAATGTCCAACACCAAAAGTATCATATTCGCTTTCGCTGATTTTCGGGAAACCGCTAATGCCGTTGATAATCCTGTTGGTATGAAATTGTTCGCGTCTGCCGGTTAAGATTTTATGCCCATAAGCCTGATGCCCTACGTCCCAAATGAGCTTGTCGTAAGGGGTGTTTAAAGCATAATGCAGGGCTACGGTTAACTCTACTACGCCTAAACTAGCACCAAAATGCCCGCCGTTAACACTCACTACATCAATAATATACTGGCGTAGTTCGTGGCAAATCTGTTCTAAATCCTGCTCACTATATTTTTTTAAATCCGCTGGATAGTTTATCGTAGATAATAAAGGCCCTGTCTTAACTTCCATGTAATGTTTTAAAAGTACAAATTACGGCATTTTGTTTAATAAATTTATTAAGAATTATTTCAAATTGAACACATGTGTTTCGCAATGTTTATGAGAATGACTTAGTTATGCACATTACATCATTGTATAACCTAATAATTTGAGTATTTTTACCGAACAAAACACATATTCCAAATAATGAACAGAGATACATTAGTTTTCGACTTAATTAACAAAGAACTAGACAGACAAGAACACGGATTAGAATTGATTGCTTCGGAGAATTTCGTAAGCAAGCAGGTAATGGAAGCCGCAGGCTCGGTATTAACTAACAAATATGCTGAAGGCTTACCGGGAAAGCGCTATTATGGTGGTTGCCAAGTGGTAGATGAAATTGAAAATATCGCTATTGAGAGAGCAAAAAAACTTTTTGGTGCGGCATGGGTAAACGTTCAGCCACATTCGGGTGCACAAGCCAATGCGGCGGTAATGTTAGCAGTTATCCAACCGGGCGATAAAATCTTAGGTTTCGATTTGTCTCATGGAGGACATTTAACACATGGTTCTCCCGTTAATTTCTCAGGAAAACTATATCAACCTTTGTTTTATGGAGTTAAAAAAGAAGATGGTTTAATTGACTATGCAAAACTGGAAGAAGTAGCATTGGCCGAAAAACCAAAATTGATTATTTGTGGAGCTTCAGCTTACTCAAGAGAATGGGATTATGCGTTTATCCGTAAAGTAGCAGACCAAATTGGTGCTTTGGTATTGGCCGATATTTCGCATCCTGCTGGTTTTATTGCCAAAGGATTGTTGAACAATCCGCTTCCGCATTGCCATATTGTAACCACTACTACGCACAAAACATTGCGTGGGCCACGTGGCGGTATGATTATGATAGGCAAAGATTTCGAAAATCCATTCGGTTTAAAAACGCCAAAAGGCGAACCCAGAATGATGTCGAATTTGTTGGATATGGCAGTTTTCCCTGGTACACAAGGTGGGCCTTTGGAGCATATCATTGCAGCTAAAGCAATTGCTTTTGGCGAAGCCCTAACCGATGAGTATGGCGATTACATTAAACAGGTTGGCGCAAATGCACAGGCAATGGCAAAAGCATTTGTGGCTAAAGGGTATGGCATTATTTCGGGCGGAACGGATAATCACTTAATGCTTATCGACCTGAGAAATAAGAATATTACCGGTAAGTTGGCGGAAGAAGCCTTGGGCAAAGCTGATATTACGGTTAACAAAAATATGGTGCCTTTTGATGATAAATCGCCGTTTGTAACTTCGGGATTTAGGGTAGGAACAGCCGCTATTACTTCGAGAGGTTTTAAAGAAGCCGAAATGGCCGAAATTGTAGATTTGATTGATGAAGTTGTAGCCAATCCAGAAAACGAACAAGTATTGAACAGCGTAAAAACAAAAGTTCAGGCTTTAGTAAGTCGTTTTCCTCTTTATAAATAACTATATTAGAGAGTTAATTATTCTATATGCTAAATGTCCCTTCTTCAGAATTTCAGAAGGAAGAGCAGCGGTTGGCTGCGCTTTATTCTTATGATGTTCTTGGAGAAGGGCTTGAAAGCGAACTGGATAATTTAGTTAAGTTGGCGGCGTATATTGCCTCAACTAAAAAAGCATTCATTTCCTTTATTGATAGAGATAGGGTTTTTCTCAAGGCAACACATGGATTGTCCGTCCAAGAAAAGTCATTTCCCAGAGGGGGATGTCTTAGCGAATATACCATGTATAATGGAACCTATATTTCTCCAAATATTCAGGACGACGAAAAATTTAGAAGCAGTGCATTTGTAAATTCGCCAGAACACCCGGTGTTTTGTGCAAGTGTACCGCTTATAGATTCCGATGGTTTCCCATTGGGCTGCCTTTGTGTAGTAGACGATTCTGAAGGAGCCATTACATCTTTTCAGCTAAATGCCCTGCAAACGCTTTCTCTGCAAATTATAACACAGTTAACTTTAAGAAGGAAGAACCTGCAATTGGCAGAGCAAACGAAGCGTTCGGAAGAATTCGTTAACGTTTTTCAGGCTTCGCCAGAAATCCATTGCATTTTAAATAGAGATGGCGATATCCTCTTCATCAACGAAACGGCCAATGCAATGTTGGGTTATAGCGTAGAGGAGGTTTTGAGCAAAAGCATGTGGAGTTTTTGCTATAAGGAGGATGTTGCCCGTATCACTACCTACTTAAGTGATGGGTTAAGAAATGGCAAAAAGCAGTTTGCACTAGATTTTAGGGTAGTTGATAAAAATGGGCATATAAAATGGTTAAGTTGGAGCATGGTAACCAATGCCGATAGGTGGTATGGGTATGGAAGAGACATTACTGAAAAGAAACGCCTAGACCTTGAACTTACCCGTTTATCATTTGTAGCTAGCAAGGTAAACAATGGCGTAGTAATTAGCGATGACCATAACCGGGTAAGTTGGGCAAACGCTGCCTTTACAGAAATTACGGGGTTTACTTTAGAAGACATACAAGGCAAACCCCTTGGCGATTTAATGAAAGGGCCAGAAACTGATTGGTCTGTAATAGAAAATGCCAGAAACCTAACCAAAGAAAAAAAATCTTTTACAGTTGATGTACTTGCTTACAAGAAAGACGGGACAAAGGTGTGGCTTTCTATTTATAGCAGTATTATCTTAAGTGAAGATGGAGAAGTAGAAACGGAAATAGAAATTATTCTGGATATTACCGAAAAGAAAAAAGCAGAGCAAGAGTTAGAGGTTTTATCTACGGTAGCAAGCAAAACAAATACAGGTGTGGCCATTTGTAGCCAAAATGGAGCGTTTATTTGGATAAATGAGGCCCATGAGAAAATGCTTGGCTTTACCCTTCAGGAAATTATAGGTAAAAAACCTAGTGAAATCTTCTTTAATGAATTTACAGATAAAGAGGCCATTAATGAGGTATTAAATAGCTTAAAGAAGCAGAAGTCATATACCGTTGAGCTATTGGTAGGCAAGAAAAATGGCGACAAAATTTGGATACAAGTTGCCAGTAACCCTATTTTAAATGAGGATGGGAGCGTGGAGCGCTATATTGATTTGATTACCGATATTACAGAGCGTAAACAAACCGAACAAAATATTATAAAGGCAAAAGAACAGGCATTACAGTTAAGTGAAGCCAAAGAAATGTTCCTCTCGGTAATGAGCCACGAAATACGTACGCCTTTAAACGCCATTATTGGTATGACTCACCTGCTGATTGAAAATGATCCAAAACCATCGCAAATAGATGATCTTAATATCCTGAAATTTTCGGGGGAGAATTTATTGAATATCATCAACGATGTGTTGGACTTTACCAAAATAGAAACAGGAAACCTGCACTTGGAATTTTTGCCGGTTAATCTTCAACTATTATGTAATGATATCGTTAGCTCATTGCAGGTTAATGCCAATAAGCAGCAAAATATTTTAAGTTTACATTTCGATAAATACATACCAAATTTGGTATTGGCAGATAAGACAAGGCTTTATCAGGTTTTAATAAACCTTTTGGGAAATGCCATTAAGTTTACCTCAAATGGCAAGGTAGATTTATCTGTAAAAGCCCTTAACGAAAGTACCGATAAAATTGATGTTTATTTTGAAGTGAGTGATACAGGCATAGGTATTCCATCCGATAAAAAAGCATATATTTTTGAAACCTTTACACAGGCAAAGACCGATATTTCTAGGAAGTATGGAGGTACTGGACTAGGTTTGGCCATTACTAAAAAACTGCTAAAATTATATCATTCGGATATAAATGTAGAAAGCGTAGAAGGTAAGGGAACTACATTTTCTTTTGTAATTAGTTTTGACAAATTATCCCAAGAAACATTACATGAAAAATCAAATCCGATAGGGTTTGAAGGAAAGCAGGTTTTGATAGTTGATGATAATGAAATCAATATCCTTATTGCTACACGTATTTTAATGAAGTGGGGATTAGCCATCGATTTTGCTTCCGATGGTTATCAAGCTATTGAGTGTATCACCAAAAATAAATACGACTTGGTATTTATGGATATTAAAATGCCGGGTATTACCGGATATGAAACAACTACCATTATTAGAGGTATGGACGAGGAATATTATAAAAACTTGCCTATTGTTGCACTTACAGCATCAACCTTAAACGATGATGAAGGTAAATTTAAGGAAAGCGGTATGAATGGTCATGTACTGAAACCTTTCAATCCGAGCGAAATCAAAAAAGTTTTAACCGAATTTTTGGTGTAAAAGGAACGTTAGTATTACCAATAATTCTTATGAAAGTTCGTCATTGCCAGTTTGACTGGCAATCGTAATGCCATAAAAAGCTTGCATATCGCTTTAAGATTAGCTGCGCTGAGTTCGCAAGCTCGGTTCCCGCGTAGGCGGGAATGACGGAAAAACCCTAAAAGTAAAGGGCCGATGTTCCGAGTGGAACCATCGACCCTTACCATCTAAATTAACGCTCTCGATATAATAAACGAGAAGCAAGGTTAATTGTTTTTATAAAGGTTAAAAAAAATTAATTTTTTTCGTAACACCCTAATTCTGAGGGAAATAATCTTTCTTTTTCTAAAATATCCTTTGAAAGATAAGATGAAAAATAAGGATGACTAACTAAACTCAAACCTTTGTTTTTTGCAGGGCTATCATCTCCAATTTTAAAATTTCCCTGTCTAGGATTGATGAACAAAGGGTCTATATTGGTTATGTTGCCATTTCCGATAAAATCAGTTTGGGTAGTTTTTATCAGATTATTTTTAACATCGATAACAGAAACTGCATTCGATTTTTTTTCGATGGTAAGCTCATCCTCCAAACTGCCCCAAATAATGTTGTTGGTTAAAGTAGCATTTAATGCCGCAAATTCGGTGTTGCTGATAAAATCAGACAAATGAACTGCCGAAGTTCTGCGGGCAAAATTGTAGTTATAAGCACCAAAGGTATTTTGGGCCAAATCATAATTGCCGCCGCCAATACCGTAAATTAAATACTGTCCACAATTATAAAACAGATTGTTGTAAGCAACTAAATCAGTGTGATAACCCAAAAAGCCTACCACCTGCATATTTTTAATCACTGTATTTGCCAATATTAATTTAGGGTTACTGTTAGAAGAAAGTGAATCGACAGTAATTCCTGCAATACCATTTTTAATGGTTGCTTGGTTGATGATTGAATTTTTGCTACTGCCATAAAAATGGATGCCGTTCCATTGTCCTGGCTCTTCCTCGTAGATGCGTTCCGTTCTATCGCTGGCAAAAAGAATAGTATCTTGTCTGGTTCCTACGGCATTAAGTGTGCCTTTAATGTTCATGGTAGAGCCGCTGTGAAATAAAACCCTAACTCCCGGTGAAATATTCAAAATAGCATTTTCTTCTACCGTTACAGAATTATATATAATGTAGGGCAGTTTGCCATCCCAAGTAGTATTGTTATTAATAGAAACATTATTAATGAAAACGGCATTTTGTCCGTAGGCCACCAAAGGGATTTTTTCTCTCTTACCATTAAAGAACATCAAAATAGAATCCTGAACAATAAAAGGTTGGTTCTGGGCAGTAGGATTAATATTTACTTTCACCAACACGTTAATCGAATCCTTACCGTTGATTTTTACATTTTTCCCCTCAACCATTTGTTTGCCATTTACGTTAATGAGGAAAGGGGAGTTAGCTCCGCCACCAATTTTAATTTCATCAAGATTAATGGCTTTCTCGTTATAGTTGAAAATCTTAAATCTGCGTACCGTAGAACCAATAGAAGTGAAGACGGTATCAAACAATACGCTATCGGTAGAAAAGTTGATTCTTGCATTAGGGTCAAAAGTAATATCCTCATCTTTATTGCAGGCAGCAAAAGATAAGGTAAGTAAGGCAAGTATAAAAAGTAAAGTTATACGGTTCATTATTCTGCAAATGCTATGGCGGCTATACTCAATTTTTTAATTCCATGGTTCAGCAAGGTGTTGCCACAAGCCTCTAAAGTAGCTCCCGTAGTAATTACATCATCTACCAAAAGGATGTGTTTATCAGCCAAATCTTCTGCTTTTGTAACACTAAAAACATCCTGCATGTTTTCGTAACGTGTATATCTTGCTTTTTTGGTCTGACTTTCGGTGGCTTTATTTCTTAACAGGTTTTTTGTACTTACTGTAATTCCCAGTTCCTCGGCCAAACCTGTTGCAATATACTCACTTTGGTTGTAACCTCTTAATCTCAATTTCTTTTGATGTAAAGGTACGGGAATAACGACATCTATATCTGAATAAAATTCACTTTTTGCTAACTTGTTTGCCAGAAGTTTACCAAGCATAGTGCCAATTTCAGTTTTGCCATTATATTTTAGGCCATGTATGAGATTTTGTACTTTAGTCCCTTTTTTGAAATATAGCATTGCCATTGCGGCATTTACAGATAATCGGCCCCACAATTGTTTGGCTACCAAGTTGTCTTCATATAAATGGAAATCTGTATAAGGTAAGTCATAAAGACATTTAGTGCAGATGTCTTTTTCGCCGTGATATAACAGTTTTCCGCAGCCGTTGCATAATGCCGGAAACAGCAGATTAATGAGGTCTTCGGTATAACGTTTTAAGGCAAACATTATACAATTTACTAAATATTAGTTGATTAAGAAATTTTATGCTTTTTCTTTGACAGCCAACTGTCCACAAGCGGCATCAATATCTTTACCCCGACTGCGTCTGATATTAGTGGTAATTCCCTGTTTACGTAGATAGTTTGCAAAAGCATCAATTTTATCGCCTTCGGCATTAATGAAATCTGCAAATTGGATAGGATTGTATTCGATAAGGTTAACCTTGCAGGGAACGTGTTTACAGAATTTTGCCAGTTCCATTGCATCTTGTATTTCATCGTTAAAATTATTGAAAACGATATATTCGTAAGTAACAGGATTTTTGGTTTTCTGAAAATAATATTTCAATGCTTCGGCCAATGCTTTTAACGAGTTATGCTCGGTAATGGGCATAATTTCGTGTCGTTTTTGGTCGTTAGCGGCATGTAAAGAAAGTGCCAAGTTGAATTTCACACCATCATCACCTAGTTTTTTTATCATTTTGGCAATACCTGCCGTAGAAACCGTGATACGCTTGTACGACATGTTTAAGCCGTCTGGGGCGGTAATGCGTTCAATGGATTTTAAAACATTGGCATAATTCAGCAAAGGTTCGCCCATGCCCATGTATACAATATTGGTTAATGGGATGTTGTAATTTTGCTTGGCTTGTTTGTCGATTAATACTACTTGGTCGTAAATTTCGTCTGCATTTAAATTACGTTTACGTTCCATGTAGCCGGTGGCACAAAATTTACAGGTTAAGCTACAACCCACCTGCGAGCTTACACAGGCGGTCATTCTTTCATCTGTGGGGATTAGAACACCTTCTACAATGTTACCATCGTACAAACGGAAAGCGTTTTTAATGGTATGGTCGTTGCTAAATTGTGCGTTACTGATTTCAACAGTGTTGATGGTATAACCTTCATCGAGTTTCTTGCGCAGGTCTTTAGAGAGATTGCTCATCTCTTCGAAACTACGTGCAGATTTTTCCCAAAGCCATTGATAGACTTGCTTAGCCCTAAATGCAGGCTCGCCCATAGCCACAAAATGCTGGGCTAATTGTTCGGGGCTTAACGCTCTAATATCTACTTTCTTTGTGCTTTGCATTAATCTGCAAAGTTACGAAAAAAAGCATGCGAGTCGTCAAGTATTGGCATGTTGTCATTCCGACGATAGGAGGAATCTATTTTTATTGACAGATTCCTCGCAAGCTCGGAATGACAAAGAGACTCTTAATCCTTAGAATTTTCTTCTGCGGACGTATCGGTTGTGCCTTCTACATTTTCGCCTTTTAAATAAGTTGGCAAGTTTAGTCCGGCCATGTTAAATAAATCGTTCAATGGAGGTACGGTTTTCATCATGCCCGAAACAAAGTTTGCGGTTGAGCCAGCACCGTTTTCGCCTGTTCCATTGCCCGAATCCCAAACAGTAATTTTATCGATTTTGATGTTTTTAACGGCTTCAACTTGTGTTTTTACCAATTCCGGTAGTTTCTCAATCAATAATAATTGGAATGCTTTGGTTGGGTCGCCACCTGCTGCGGCAACCACTTCGCGATAACCCTCTGCCTGTTTGGTTAAGATTTCGAATAAACCTTTCGCTTCGGCTTCCATTTTGGCATAGATGGCATCGGCTTCACCTTTGGCGTTTTCTCTGATGGTTTCGGCATCTGCCTGTGCTTGAATAATTGCTTTTTGCTTGGCAATTTCGGCAGGTACCACAATATTGGCAATTTGTGTAGCTCTTTCTCTTTCAGAACGGGCTTCCTCAGCTTTTTGCTCGGCTAAGTAAGATGCTTCCAATGCTTTTGCTTGTTGTACTTTCTCTGCTGCTACTGCAATTTTCAATGCTTCGGCTTCTTTCTCACGGCGTAGAGCATCAGAGTTGGCGATTTCTATTTTTGCCGTATTTTCTCCTTTTACTGCAATGGCGTTAGCTTCAGATGTTTTAATACGGGTATCTCTTTCTGCTTCGGCCTTACCAATAGCTTCATCTTTAAATGCAGAGGCAATACTTACCTCTCTATCTTTTTGCGTAATAGCAATTTTTACATCACGCTCACGTTGTGTTTCGGCAATTTGTACGTCTTTTTCCCTATCGGCAATAGCCTTACCTGTTTCACCAATTTTGGTTTGCTCGGCAACGCTGATGATAGCTTCGTTGATGGCTTTTGCTGCTGCTTCTTTACCCAACGCCTCAATATAGCCCGATTCGTCTTTAATATCCGTTACGTTTACATTGATGAGTTTTAAGCCGATTTTTTTGAGTTCGGTATCAACGTTTTTAGAGATATTATCTAAAAATTTATCACGGTCTGAGTTGATTTCTTCGATAGTCATGGTTGCAATCACTAAACGTAATTGGCCAAACAAAATATCTTTCGATAGTTCTTGAATATCTGATGGATTTAAGCCCAACAAACGTTCTGCGGCATTATTCATGCTATCAGGCTCTGTGGAAACAGCAATGGTAAATCTACAAGGCACATCAACACGGATGTTCTGTTTACTTAGTGCGTTTACCAAATTTGCTTCGATAGAAATTGGTTTTAGGTCTAAGTAGGCAAAATCTTGAATAACTGGCCAAATAAATGCGCCACCACCGTGGATACATTTGGCAGATGTGCCACCTGTTTTTCCATAAATGACTAATATTTTATCGGAAGGACAGCGTTTGTAGCGGGCTAATAGTGCCGAGAGCGTTACGAAGATGACAATAACGGCAATTAAAATTACGGTAATGGGCGATTGTAAGAGGTTTTCCATATTATATTTTTTCTACGAGTACTAAGTTGTTACTTTCTATTTTTATGATTTTTACTGCCGAACCACTGGCAATTTGCTCGTCGTTGGTGATGGCTTCTATTTCCCTAAACGAGCCGTTAACGCTCACCTGAATTTTCCCTGTTCCGGTTCTTTTTTCAGGGATGCGCACATAAACCGAGCCGCTTCGATGTAAGAGGGATTCGATTTTAAAAGAGTTGTCTTCCGCTAGTTTTTGTATCTGTTTAATGATGGCAAAAAAGATAAGGATAAAGGCAACGCCTACAACTACCGAAAGGATAATGAGCAATGGTTTATTGGTAATTAGCGCATAAAATGAAATACCTGTCCAGCTAAATCCTAGCAGGAAGTTGATGAGGTTTCTAAAAGAAAAAAGTTGGAAAGGTGCATGTCCATTGTCCAAATCTCCATCAAAATCGGCGTCAATGCCATCGCTGGAGTCTGCACCTATAAAGGTCATGACGGTTTGGATGAGAAAAATGAGACTTACTGGTATTGCCAGATACCAAAAGACCCTAAGCAGGGGTTCGAGATTGTTTAGTGCGTCCATAGATTGTTGGTTATGTGTTTCTCGCTAATATAATGAAATTATGCGATTTTGTAAAGGCGACATAAACAAAAAAGTGAATTTCTATTTTCTTCTTCCTTTTTGGCCAAAACTTTTAGGTTTAGATTTGGGAGAACTTTCTTTAGAACTTTTATTGGTGCGCTTACCGCTATGTTTTGGATTAGATTTAGCTCTTTTATCGATATTTGGGCTAGCTTTGATGGCTTTTCGCTTGTTGAAACTTTTTACTGCTTTGGTGGCCGATTTTTTGGGCGTAACCACTTCGGAGCTAGAGTTGGCAATGAGTTGGTAAAGTGTTGTTAGTTCCTGTTCATCAAGTTCACGCCAATCGCCAATGGTTAATCCTTTTAGAGAAATATGCATGATGCGGACACGTTCTAACTTGGTAACTTCATAACCAAAGTATTCGCACATGCGGCGTATTTGGCGGTTAAGTCCTTGTATTAATGTAATGCGGAAAATATTTGTGCTTTCTTTTTTTATCTTGCATTTTTTGGTCATTACGCCCAGTATCGGCACGCCTTTGCCCATGCTCTCTAAAAACTGGTCGGTTACAGGTTTGTTTACGGTAACCAAATATTCTTTTTCGTGATTATTGCCGGCACGCAGAATTTTGTTTACCAGATCGCCATTATTGGTTAGAAAAATTAGGCCTTGCGAATCTTTGTCTAACCTGCCGATTGGAAAAACACGTTCGCTGTAATTTACATGGTCAACAATGTTGTCTTTAATGCCAGTTTCGGTAGTGCTGGTAATACCCACAGGTTTGTTATAGGCCAAAATGATGGAACTTTCTGCCTGTCGAGGTTCTATGCTTTGTCCGTTTACACTTACTACATCGCCAATGGCAACTTTATCGCCAACTTTTGCTTTTTTGCCATTGATAAATACCTGCCCTTGTTCAATATATTTATCGGCTACTCTTCTAGAGCAAAGCCCGCTTTCGCTGATGTATTTATTTAAACGTGTGGTGTTATCCATTATTGGAATTGGTTTCTGTTGCAAAGTAACCAATTCTAGGCTAAACAGACTTACGAAGTTTAATATTAAACTTCGTAAGTCTATTTAATAAGTTAAAACGATTGCTCGTCGGCACTTGGACCATAAGAACCTGGTATTGGAATATTCAATAGGCGAAGATAAACACCTAATTGTGCCCTATGGTGAGTAATTTGGTTTAACGATACCCTTATTAATCCGTACTTGGTCATTTCGGCAAGTATTTGTTCGCCATTGCGTAAAATCCAAGGTTTTTCCAAAAATTCTTCTTCAACCTCTGATAGACTTGCTAAACTTTCATTTATCCCTTTATCTAAAATCGCAATCAATTCTTCATTGTTTTCAGCTTTTACAGGACTATACGGAGCTGTAGCAAAGTCGAGTTCGTTGGTTTCTACTCCCATTTTAGGCCAACTGGCCAAATCGGCAATGTGGGTTGCCAAATCCATCATTTTCATGCTTTTTTCGTGTGGTGCCCAATCGGGTTTGTCAAAAGGAACTAATGCCAAAAATTTACGGGTGGTTTCGGCTTCTTGTGTTAATTCATGTTTTAATACTTTGATGATATCCATAGCTTTAAATATTTTGTTTAGACAAAGTTGATAGGCGCTACTGACAACCTTATGTCAGTGCAAAATATTTGCTGAATATTTTTTGAGAAAGTTGGAACTTTGGCCCATTAACCTGAGTTCGATTATTAAAATGACTAAAACAGGTCTTACAAACTGATGCTGAAATAAATTTACTCCGTAGCTTTCCGCTTCGCTACAGGTCAGCATGACGGAGCATCGATTTAGCGTCACCATGAATTTATTTCAGGGTCAGCCATATTAAAAATGATATACCTAGCTAAAAATCAACAAAATAATAATCGAACTTAAGTTATTAAGAAATGACGAATTAAGAACCAAACCTAAATTAAATAGACCGGATAGCAATGGAAACCCCACAGGCAAGCGTAGCGCAGACGAGGAGTTGGAATGTACAGCCGGACTGGCGGAAGATAGTAACTGTGTTTTTTGCTCTTCTAAAAACAAAAAAATCCCGCTAGTTGCCTAACGGGATTTGCATATCAAAAAAGATATTAATTGGTTTTTAATGAGCCATCTTCATTTTTATTCACTACCGGACGTTTTTCGCCGTTCGCTAATTCCCAAGCGGTATAATAAACCAACTGTGCTCTTTTGGCCAGCATCGGGAAATCAATTTTGCTTATCTCATCGCCGGGTTGGTGATAATCTTTATGTACACCGTTAAAGTAGAATATTACCGGAATGCCGTGTTTGGCAAAGTTGTAATGGTCTGAACGGTAGTAGAAACGGTTGGGGTCTGTACGGTTATTGTACTTCTCGTCTAAAACAAGGTTGATATAGTCTGCATTTGCTTTTTTACCAATTCTGTCCAAATCATCACTTAGCATGTTAGAGCCAATGATGTAAACAAAGTTGTTGTCTCCTGGGCGGTCATCGTCGCCACGGCCAATCATATCGATATTTAAGTTGGTAATGGTATTTGCCAAAGGAAATACGGGATGTTCAGAATACCATTCTGAACCCCAAAGTCCTTTTTCTTCGCCACAAACGGTCATAAATAAAATACTGCGTTTTGGGCCATGACCTGCTTTTTTAGCTTTGGAAAAAGCCTCGGCCATCATTAATACGCCGGTAGTGCCAGAACCGTCATCATCCGCTCCGTTGTTTACTTTATCGGTAGCATTCGGATCATTTACTAAACCGATATGGTCGTAATGCCCAGTAATTACCAATACTTCATTTTTTAGTTTAGGGTCGCTACCTTCTAAATAACCTAAAACATTATCTGCTTTAACATTTTCTTCTGTTAGTTTTGCCGAGAAAGCTATTGGCGTATTGATGGTTACCGAAGCAGGTGTTAAGGTTTCGGCAATTTTTTTCTTAACATCGGTTAAGGTGGTATTGGCACTAGCTAAAATTTGATTAGCTACGGCTGTACCAATAGTTATAACAGGTAACGAGTTTTGGTTCTGGTTGGTGTCTTCTCGTTTTAAACCAGTGCTACCTTCGGCTAAATAGGCTTTTGCTGCATCGCTTAGGTTATCTACTCTTTCGTTAATTACTAAAACTCCGGCGGCTTTGTTATCTGTTAGGTATTTAATTTTTGCTTGCTGACTACCTACGCTGCTTTGAGGTCGGCGACCTTGAGCTGGTTGTGCGGGAGCTTTTGCAGTTGGGTCGCCAGTCGCGAAAATCATTACTACTTTGCCGGCTACGTTAATACCTGCATATTCGTTAAAATCATCTTTGTTTAAGCCATAGCCAGCAAAAATGATAGAAGATGCTTTTACATTGAAGCCCGATGCAGGAGTAGTTTGGGCCATGATGTAGTAATCCTTTAGATTTTCTTTGGTTTGCGAACCTACTGCCAAAGAAACGCCGGTTAGTTTTTTAGAAACAATACCTACTGGTTGTAGATATGGGTCTTTGCTACCTTTTACCGGACCAACCAATCCGAAACTTTGGAATTGCTTTTTAATGTATTCTGCGGCCATCCAAGCACCTTTTTTGCCTGTTTCGCGACCTTCGTACTCATCGGATGCTAATATCGATAAGTGTTCGTATGCCCTGTCTTTATTAACAGGAGCGCTAAATTTGATGGCGTTTTTGTCTTGCGCCATCGCACCGAAACTCAGCGCTAGCGCCAGTGTGGTGTATACAAACTTTTTATTCATTTTTATATTGTTAGTTAAGTGAGTTGTCTTGTTTTTTTGCATAGGGTAGAGAGTGTAGAGCATTCTGCCCTATGCTCTCTGCTTTTTAGCACGATATTTTATTTACCCTATTGGCATGTCTACCACCTTCGAAAGGGGTGTTTAAAAAAGTAGTAACCATTTCTTTTGCTAATTCTATGGCTACAAATCTTGCAGGAATACAGATAACATTTGCATTATTATGTTGTCTGGAAAGCGAAGCAATTTCATTTTCCCAACAAACCGCAGCTCTGATACCTTGATGTTTATTGGCTGTAATGGCTACACCTTGTGCGCTTCCACATACCAAAATACCAAAATCGGCATCACCTTTTTCTACCGCATTTGCCACAGGATGGGCAAAATCGGGATAATCTACCGAATCGAGCGAATGAGTGCCAAAATCTGTTACTTCAGAAATGCTTTCATTAGCATTTAGAAATTCTTTTAAAAGCTCTTTGTACTCGAAACCTGCATGGTCGGCCCCGATGGCTATTTTTAATGGACTTGCTGTGGACATATTCAAATTTATATAGAAATATAGATATGGTTGGTAAATATTTTGTTGCTATTTCTTACCATAAAAAGCCAATTCTGCTTTTTGCTTGTTTTTTTCGATACGGGCAGAAATCAGAATACTCAATTCGTATAAAAGGAAAAGAGGGAAGGCCACAATAAGCATGGTATATGGATCGGCAGTTGGTGTTACCACCGCGGCAACTACTAAAATCAACACTGCTGCATATCGTCTTGTAGAACGCATAAACCTAGGTGTCATAATACCCAGTTTAGATAAAATATAAATGACTACGGGCAATTGAAAAATAATTCCAGAACCTAAGGTAAGCGTTAAAACGGTTGACAGATAGGATGAAATGGTAAAAGTGTTTTCTATACTGGTATCAACAGTGTAGTTAATTAAAAAGTTAATAGATAGCGGGCAGATAATGTAATACCCGAACAACAAGCCTAATGCAAATAATATGGATGCAAAAGCTACAAAACCACTTGCCGATTTACGTTCATTCTCCAATAGGGCAGGTTTAATAAACAGCCAAATTTCAAAAAGCAGATAGGGGATGCCCATAATTACTCCCGCCATTACGCAGGAGTTCATTTGTAAGGTGAACTGCCCCGACATTTCGGTATTGATGATTTTGGCGTGTATCTCCTTTATGCAAAATTCATCGCCGATGGAAGGAAAAGCCTCAACCAATTTGCACATCATGCGGTAGGTCCAAAAATCTGCATTTTTGGGAGCCATAATTACATCATGCCAAATAAAATCGGTGAAATAAAAAGCTATACACACTAAGACAACAATAACTGCTAAAGCTCTTAACAAATGTTTGCGCAGTACATCCAAATGGTCGAAAAACGACATTTCTGCTTCTAGGCTTTTGCCTTTGTTCTTTATAGAATCGATTAAATCTTTGGCTTTGTTGTTGCTCATTGCTACTATTTGGAAACAAAAATACCATTCTATTTGATTAGAATGGTATTGATATTGTAATTAACTATTAACTGCTCTTATTCTATAAAGAAATTTTGGCTAAGCGGGCCAATTTTTACTTTAAACTCTCCCGGCTCTACCACTACGCTATTATCGAGGTGGGTAAACGAAAAATCTTTTTTATCTAGTTTAAAAGTTATGGTTTGTTTTTCGCCGGGTTTAAGGCTTATTTTTTCAAATCCTCGTAGTCGCTTCGAATCGGGTGTTAACGATGCATACAGGTCGCTAAGATAAAGCTCTACAACTTCTTTGCCTTCACGAGTGCCCGTGTTGGTGACATCAACAGTTATAGTTAACTCATCGGTAGCTTTAATTTTTTCGGCACTTAATTTTAAATTGTCGAATTTAAAGGTGGTGTAACTTAGTCCAAAACCAAATTCATACTGTGGATTATACTCGGCATCGTAGTTGTACACGCCTTCCATTACCGTTCTATTTTCTGATGGTTTATGGTTGTAGCCCACTAAAGAGTTTGGATATTTAGGATAGTTGTAAGGGAGTTTTCCCGATGGATTTACATCGCCGAAAAGGATGTCAGCTAAAGCATCGCCTCCAAAATTACCTGGCAAATATGTTTGTAAAATACCTGCCATTTGTGGTTCAAACTTGCTGATTAATCGTGGGCGGCCTTCATTTAATACTAGAATAATAGGTTTTCCCGTTGCACCTAATTTTTGGGCAAGTTGGGTCTGTAAATCAGAAATGTACAAATCGCTCAAATTGCCTACACTTTCGGTATATGAGTTTTCTCCTAAGCAAAGCACAATGGCATCGGCATCTTTAGCTTTTTCTACTGCGGTTTCAATACCATTTTCAAATTCCTCGTAATATTTGCCGTCCATTTTATAGCTAACACCTTCTACAAAAGTTACTTTATCTTTACCAGCTTTGTTTTGTATGGCTTCTAAAATGGTATTATATCTGGCGGCAAATTCTTCTACTTTTTCGCCCTGCCACGAGTAGGTCCAACCGCCGTTTAAAGTACGCATAGAATTGGCATTTGGCCCGGTTACCAATAGTTTAATGCCTTTTTTCAACGGTAATACATTATTAGTGTTCTTTAATAAAGTGATTGATTCTGCTGCGGTTTGGTAAGCAGCCTGCTCAAATTCCTTGCTTCCGAATTTTGGATATTTTTTAAGGTCGTAAACCGGATTTTCAAATAGACCTAGTTTATATTTTAGAGTAAGAATATGGGTAACTGCATCGTTAATTCTCGATTCTTTTACTTTTCCCTCTTTTACCAATTCGATAAGATTGTCGCAGAACCTTTCGTATTCGTAGGCAATCATCGACATATCTATACCTGCATTAATAGCCAGCATAATAGCTTCTTTGTGGTCTTTGGCTACTCTGTCTCTGGTATATAGGTTTTCTATATCGGCCCAATCGGTAACTATCAACCCTTTAAAGCCCAATTCTTCTCTTAAAAGGTTGGTTAAAAGATTGTAATTGGTATGTACTGGTACACCATTAATAATGCCTGAATTTATCATGATACTGTGCGCTCCTGCTTCAATAGCGGCTTTAAAAGGAGGGAGGTGAACATCTCTTAGTACGTGGTCGGGAATGTAAGCAGGGGTGCGGTCTTTGCCCGAAACTGATACCTGATAGCCCAAAAAATGTTTGATACATGAAGCGACACGGTAGGGGTCGGCAATGTTATTACCTTCAAAACCTTTTACCATTTGCAGACCAAGTTCGCTAATGAGATAAGGGTCTTCGCCAAAGGTTTCCCACTGGCGGGGAAAACGAGGGTCTGGAGCTACGTCCAATACTGGCGAAAAATTCCATGGAATGGCACTTGCACGTGTTTCGTAGGCGGTTATTTCTGCTCCTTTGTACACCAAACTGCGGTTGCGTGTAGCGGCTTGCCCTATTTGCTGCGGAAACATGGTAGCGCCTGCGGTATAAGTAGTGCCGTGTATGGCATCTATGCCGTACAACATTGGAATATTTAAGCGGCCTTTGCCCGTTTCTTGTATTTTATTAATGATTTGATGCCACACTTCGGGCGTACGTGCCCTGTTGTTGGCGGTGTTAATTACCGAACCTACTTTATATTTTACCAAGGCGTGTTCCAGTTGTTGCTGATTTAAGATAACGGGTTCGTAGCTACTATATTTGTCTTTACCGTTGGTAACTACATCCATGGTAATTTGTGCCATTTGGCCTACCTTCTCTTCTAAGGTCATTTTTGCCAATAGGGTTTTTACCTTTTGGTCGATGGTGATATTAGTCGGCTTTTGTGCCATTGAGAGCGTTGAGAATAATGAAATGACGACAAGCGGTAGTGTTAAAAATCTTTTTTTCATGTTATAATGTTCTTTATAGTATTGATTAGGTTTGTGTGTGTTAAAAGAAGTTGAATTGTTATTCAGCTTTTGCTACAAATGGGCATCTAGCCATTCAATTCTGGTTTTTAGCCAATTTTTAATCTGATTAACTTCTGCATCGTACGTATAATATATTTGGGGATTTGGCCATACTTTTTTATCTAATATCTTCCATACGGCAAAGTTTTGTTTTTGTGCAAGTGCTAGTTTTGCCGCCTGTTTATCAATGTTTTTTAGCATATCTTCCACCTCTTTATGCCTTATTTCCTGCCAACGGTTTTTAACCTTTGCGGTAAAGGCAGGGTCGTCGAACAGGCGGGTAAACCATGGCCCGTGTTTAACCCACCAGCCTTGGGCGTCCATAGCTATGGAATAATCTACATTGCCCATGCTTAGGTCAAAGTCCCATAAAGGGCCCATCCCCAGTTTGCCATTGCGGTCTTTATAATAGAATATGCTGCTATAATTTTGTGCATCCTGATTTTTTACAAGTTCTTGTACCAAATACCAGTTGATGAAAGATTCTACATTGATATATTTTGCATAGCCATTTATTGGGTCTGCAAAATTTTGGGCGTATATGGCGTTTTCTGTATCGGTAAGATATTTTTTAATGTAATTTAATTGCTCGGCGTTCGGTTCATCCGGTGATTTTATGGCAAAAGGCAACGCCCTGATAGCTGTTTTTACGATGTAATCTTCATCCTCACGTTTATCCATTTCTACCAGATAGCCCCCTGTAATTTTATCGGCTTCGGTATCGCCCAATTTTAGTTCCGTAATCTCAACCCTTTCGGGGTTAACTTCTACCTGTTCGGTAAGGGTGTAGGTGCCTATATAGCTACCGTTTAACATTACCTCTACTTGGCGGTACTCAGGCGTGAAATCAGCATTAACGGCCCGCCCCAAATCAAATACCACTGCTGTTCTTAATAAGGTCTTATCTGAATAATTGGCCAACAATACCCAATTTTTGGCTTCCTGTAAGCCCAATATTTTTGTCTTTTGTTTCAGTTTAATTCTGTAAGGTTTTTTTGGCAAGCCCCAGGTTGAGTTCCCCCTTCCCTTAATTTCCATTTGTAAGTCGTTTGCTTCTTGTTCAAAATCGAGGTTGGGATTAATGGAAAGTGTACCGTTGAGGTAAACATCTTTTGAAACAATGGGCGCATTACCTTGGGTACTTATCCTAAAAATTGGTAGACCTGTAAATTCTTTAACCTTAATAACAAAATCTCTTTCTTCGCCATTGGAAAAAGCCAAATGAAGCTTTACCGCATTAGTAAAATCGTTTGGAGTAATACCGCTCTGCTGGGTTGTTCCGTTTAGCTGAACGGTTACCAAATTATTATTAAACGATAGTACAAGTGCTTTTTTATCGGGATTTAGGGAAGGAATAACCGCTGTAATCTTGTCCCCATCAAATTCGCATATTACATCGTTGCCGATACCGGGATTATTCTTGGCATCGAACTTAAAGGATAGCGAAGCTAAAAATTCGGGTGTTATTTCTTGTTTTATTTTGTCTCTTTTACAGCCTGCAAAAGCTACAATTAGAAGTAAATAACAATAGATTGTTCTTTTCATTTGCTGAATTTATTAGTAACCCGAGTAGATTAATGAGATTGCTTCGTACCTCGTAATGACGAAAAAAGCTCGTGCTGTGCTTAAGCACAGCACGAGCCATTGTAATGTTTACTTTATAATTAATTTTTGAGCGGGCAAATCGGCTACTTTAACCAAGTATATACCTGCTACTGGCTTGTTGGCCAAACTAACTTGGGCTATCCCATTGATAACGCTAACCGACTGGTTATAAAGGATAACGCCATGTATGCTACTAATTACTACTTTGGCAGTAGTAGCTTTGGCATTGCCTAGATTTAGTGTTAATTGATTGCCCGATAACGGATTTGGTGATATTACAAGTGATTGCGCATTTAATGATACTTGTTGCGATGTATAACCTACTATTTTACTGTTGCCATTTAGGTCAGCTTGGCTTAGGCGATAATAGTTGTTTCCGTTTAATGGTGTAACATCAGTAAATTGGTAATCTAATCGGGTTTGGCTGTTGCTGCCTTTTGAGGCTATTTTCTGCAAAGGAGCAAAGTTTTTGCCATCAGCACTTCTTTCTAACAAGAAATAGCTGTTGTTCTGTTCTGCTGCGGTAGCCCAAGTTAGGTTTACGCTGCCGTTGTTTTCTAATTTGCTGTTGAAACTGATAAGGCTAACGGGTAGAGTACCGGTATTTGGAGTGCCATAAACTTCTAGCTCGAAAATAGAATAGCCATACGGTGCAAATTCAGTAGTTTTTTGGGTGCCGTATACCCTCACGTAACGACCTGTGCCGCTTACGGCGTGAGTACGTTGGTTAGGTTCGGTTGTATTTCCTGTAACGGTTAATATATCTGTCCAAGCTGTTGCATTGGTTGAGGTTTGTATAATATACTCATCGGCCTTGGCGTTTTCCCATAAAATATTAACACCAGTTAAGTCATAATTATCGCCAAGGTCAACGTAAATCCATTGTACATCGTTCTGACCTCCACCATGAGCGCTTTCCCATCTTGTACCAGCATTGCCATCGTTGGCGTTGATAGCTTTGGCTCCATCGCCTGTATTTACAACAGATGATGCTGTTATAGGTTGGTTTAATGCCAAGTTAATGCTCGAGTTACAACTGCCTATTACAAATTGGTGTTTGTTATCGGCGTTGTTTTTTTCGGGGCCGTCTGGACCACTATAAGTAAAGTAAAAATAAACGGTTTGGCCGTTGGTAGCATTAAGTGTATAAGGTACATTGGGCTGAATGGTGTATCCCGGAAAACCATCGTTTATGCCAGTGGTGTTGTAATATAAAATAAGTGTTGGCGCACCTACGGTAGGTCGGTTTGGATTGGGAATAAAGGTAATGGTAGGATTGGTGCTGTCCCAAGAAAATTTATAGGTATAATCGCTATCTTTTCCTAAACCACCACATTGTGGCACAATTACAGGAAGTTCTACTTTTATGTTAATTGGAGCAGAAATGGCGGCAACGCCATCATCATCGGTAGCTACTGCGGTAATTGTGTAATTGCCTCCGGATACATTGCTCCAAGTATAGGCATAGGGGGTGCTGGTAGCCTCACCAATTTTGGTTGTGCCGTTATAAAATTCAACTTTAGCAATGGAGCCGTCGCTATCACTTGCCGTGGCCTCTAATGGAATGGTGCCGGGAGTAGTATAAGTAGCGTTATTTGCCGGCGAAATAAGGTTTACTTTGGGCGCTAAATTAGCTGGCGTATCGATACTATAAACCTCTAGTTCGAAAATAGAATAACCGTAAGCTGAAGACCTAGCGGTACAATAGATACGCACATATCTGGCACTAAAATTTAATCCTGTAAAATCATTAATTCTGTGTTGTTCAAGCCCCGTAGGATTGGTGCCATCTATTTGTTTTGTCCAGTTGGTGGCATCGTTAGAAGTTTGTATCTCGTAGGCGCTTGCTTTTGCGGCTTCCCAATCAATTTTAATTTGGCTAATGTTGTAAACTGCACCCAAATCTACATAAATCCAATGTGGGCCATCTTCCGCAGGTGTTCCCCATCTGGATTCTGTATTGCCATCTACGGCTTCGCTTGCCGAAAACCCTCCGGTATTGCCTACCGAAGCTACAACCTGTTTGTTTAAGGCCACGTTTATTTGTGCTTTGGCAAATAATGCGAGGCACAAAAAGCTCATCAATAAAGTAAATTTTAGTTTCATGATAATTGGTTTTAAGTGATTTTTTAGACAAAAATTAGCCAGCTGATTAGTAAAAAACAGTGAACGAAAGTAGTGCGAAGCCACACTGGCAGAGGCTAGAAGAAAGACCGATGCATTATTGTGCATTGCTCATAATGCACCGGTAAGTTTAGATGATATTTTCTGTCATAGGCATGCTAATTAAATGATAACCAGTTTAAACAGCTTGTTCCACTTTGCGAGGTTAGCCTTATAGTATGTTTGCCTTTAGAAAGTGTAATGTCGGTTTCTGATGTTTTCCAAATGTTATCTTCTCCTGTTTTTGCCAAGTTCCATGTTTTGTTGGTTTGCCCGTCTATGCTTATGCCAATAGAAACATCGGTATAAGAAGCATGGCGTAACTTGAATTTATAATTTCCATCGGCAGGTACATCAATTTGGTATTCCATCCAACGGTCTTGTAAGAATTCGTAAACCTCCAAAATACCCGATTTATCGGTAGTTGGGCGTACATAAACACTCGCTGCCCATTGCCCTTCTTGGGTGGCTGCGGCAGTTGAGTTTAATGCTGTGTAATGGGCAGCTGGAATAACCACACCTTTACCGTAATAAAGACTTTTATCGAAGGTTGACATGCTGACGAATACCTTCCCTGCGTTAGTAAGCGAATATGGCTGTGTTTTGGTGAGCAGCTGCATATATGGATAACTATCTACGTTGCCATTGGTACGTGGAATAAACCATGCATACCGTACTACATCGGGATTGGCTTCCATGTAGTTAACCACATCGCACATATATCTTATTTGCTGATTAGCATTGCCTATGCTAGGCTCCCATGCGCAAAACTCAGTCATCCAGATGGGCTTGCCGTATTTCTTAAAGCGTTCTACATAGCTTTTAAAAGCCGATGGAGCAGCCATATAGCAGTGCAGAGCAATGCCATCAAAGTACGAAAGCGGTATTAGCTGAAAGAACTCGTCTAGCCATTTAATAGGGTCGCTATAACCTGCAAGCGTACCATAGTTCATGGCAGGCGAAATGATTTTCATGTTCAGCTCATCAGCCAAACTTTTCACTTCGCCAAAAATAGCGGCCGCCTCCTGAGGTGTCATGTTGGCTTGGTCGGTAAGATTGGGTTCGTTATAGGCCAAAAGATACTGACATTCTGGATGTTTTGCCTTATAAGCCCTTATTTTATCCTTACTGAAATTTCCATTCCATGTCATGGGAAAATAAACGATATTCTTGGCCGAAGTTTTTTGGTCGAGGTCTGCCGAAATATCATTCCCCCAATTGTAAAACCATGAAACTCCACTCCCCAAAAGTTCTACATCTTCCATAATCTGGAAATTGTAAGAAACACCTCTTTTATCGCTGCGTTTTTGTAGGTTCTTTACTTCTACAATAACTTCTTCCTCTTCTTTAGGTGCGCTGCTTTTTTTCTTGCAAGATGAAACACCTCCCAAAAGCAGCAGACCGATGATAAAATATGCCGTAGTTTTCATAATTAATTGGTTTTTTGATATACTTTCACAAAATCTACGTACATATTGGCAGAACCGTTGTTGAGTGCTGTAATTTGGCTAGCGTTAAGTATGCCAGTAAAATGGCCACCTACGGCTAGGTTTAATAGAATAAAATTATCCTTATGGAAATAATTGCCCGGCGAGTTTTCGTTGCTCTTATCGGTTATAGCCATCTCAAAGTATGGTTGTGCATTTGGGTTTTTGTCCAAATCCAGGTACATTTTTACGGCATTTTCATCCCAAATAACCGTATATAGATGAAAATCATCCTGTATGCCATAGGTAAGGGTGGTGGCTTTAGCATAATTTGGATAGGCTCCTCCGTTCCAGTCCTTTCCCCAGTGCATAGCACCGTTAAAGTACTTATCTTGCGTACCCTTGCTAATGCCATTGGCATTTCCCATTTCTAGTATGTCAGTTTCGCCGCACTTTGGCCAGCCCACTTGGTCGTAATCGTTGCCCATCATCCAAAATGCGGGCCATAAGCCATTGGCAGTTTTTGGCAGTTTAATACTGGCTTCTATTTTGCCATATTTAAAGAACTTTTTGCCTTTGGTAATTAAACGACCGGAGGTAAAGCTTTTGCCGCTAAACTGTTCTTTTTTTGCAGTGATAATTAAACAACTTTTTCCTGTGCCGGGTTCGTTGCCCACCGAAATATTTTCTTCTCGATAGTATTGTAATTCGTTATTGCCGCCTCCATTACCATTTACTTCGATTGTCCAGTTGTTTTTGTTTAAGTTGCCGTCGGCAAAAAGGTCTTCCCAAACCAGTTTGTAGCCGCCCGTTTCTCCAGAACCAATTTCTTTGTTATCAGGCTTTGCATCTGTTTTACTCTTACTGCCACAGGCACCAAAAATAATGAGGAGTACGCTAAAAAATATATTATAATTCATGGACTTCATTGCTTATGCGTTTTATACAAACTGGGTTTGTAATAGTTATTTTGTTATTGTACTATCCAAACCTCGTAGGGCTATAATCTACGAAGTTTGGATAGCCTTGTTGCCTATTTTGGTTTATAGAAGAAAATACCGTCTATATCTAAAGTAACTCCTGGTGTGCCACCGCTTAAAATGGCCATCATGTTATCGTCAGTAATTACCGAAGCATATTTTACACCCTGTAATTTGATAGTAGAAAAAGGGATTTCGATATGATGCCACTCGCCATCGCGGGCAAAGTTACTCTGATTAGCTACCCCGTCTACCGTAAGATTGTTAGAAGGATTTATGCCATCTATTGCATTTCCGGCAGCACCTATGGTAAATTTTGCAGCAGCACTAGTGTTTTTATCGTATAGAATAATCTGGTGAGAAGCCTGATCTTTGCTTTTCATAGCAAAATGTAGTACATGGCTGTCTGTAAGACCTGTAAAATCTATGCTACCACCATTTTGGAAACCTAAACCCGACCAGCCATCGGGCGCTGCTACTATTAAGCTTGTCCAACCTTCTACCTCGCCAAAAGCATTTGGGCCGCTAGATGTGCCTGCTGTATAAGTTTCGCCCGCTGCCCATATATAAAGATGCGTGTTTACATCATCTGTACGATAATCTTTTTTTACTTTAGCTTCAATGTTCTTTTTACTGGTTTCATCTAAAGAAATAAGGTAATAATCGCTGCCTTGTAGGTATTTAGAAAGGTTAGGGTTGTTATTGCCTCCTCCTGGTTGTTCCTCATCATCTTTTGGTTTGTCTTTGCTTTTTGAACATGATGTAGTTACCGAAGCTGTAAATAATACAGCTAATAACATTAATAATACTGATTGTTTTTTCATAACATTTTAAGTTTAATTAAATACTTGATTTTTTATAGTTGATATTTTGTTGTTGCTAGTTTTTTGCTCTCACGTCACCCCGAATTTATTTCGGGGTCTTTTAGCCGATGCTGAAATAAATTCAGCATGACGACAGCCGTTAACCACCTAAATCGCCGAGCTTAATTTCTTCTTCTGGAATTGGGAAAAGCTCGTGTTTGCCTTTAATAAATTCTGCCATTTGTTGTCTTGCTTCGGATGTTTCGGTGGCTTTGTAGGCATCCATTACCTCTTTAGCCACGCCCCAGCGGCATAAATCGAACCAACGGTGGCCTTCCATAGCCAGTTCAACACGTCGTTCGTGCCTAACAGCTTTTCTTAAATCGTCTTTGCTGTCGATGTAACTATTGTAATTTGGGAATTCGGGTAGAATACCAGTGTTGCCTTGCCTTGCCCTACTGCGTACTTTCTCTAAAGCCCATTTAGCTCTAGTTGTATTGTTGTTCTCCAAACAGGCTTCGGCATACATGAGCAGTACATCGGCATAGCGTATTACCTTATTGTTTATTGGCCCTCTTGTTGGGTGCGTTAAAGAATAAATAGTATTGCCGGGACCATCGTCCATCATGGCGTATTTGCGGTTTACATATCTACTGCCCAGATATATTTCTTCGGCCGGATTTTCAATGTCGGTAGCGGTAGGGTTAAGGATGGTTACATCTCTACGTGGGTCGCCAGCTTCATACTCATTATACAGATTTTGAGTAGGTTTGTTAAAACCCCATCCACCACCAAGTTTAGATGAACGTGAGCGTGTGAGTATTACCGAAAAAGTACCTCGGGTAAATCCGAATCCTTGCCCATAATCGCTTGTTGGGTCTTCCATGTACTGTATTTCAAATACCGACTCCGGACCGTTTTCACCCAATAAGGTAAAATTGTCTTTGTAGTTGGTAGTTAAATGATATTCGCCCTCATTTTCGGCTTGGTTAACTACCTTTTCGCCCCATTTTTCGGCTTCTACGGTATTGTGCAACGTTAAATATACCTTTAGCAACATGGCCTGTGCTGCTCCTTTGGTAGCACGTCCCATATCTTCATCGGCATATTCACTTTTTTTCCAAAGTTTGGTTTCTGCATCTAGCAAATCGTTGGTAATAAGGTTGTATATATCGGCAATGGGTGCTCTGGGCTGTTTCCATTGGGCAGCGCTTTCTATTACAAAATCAACCTTTGGTACGCTACCAAAAACTGTTGCCAAACGGTAATAATAAAATGCCCTTAAAAATTTGGCCTCGCCAATTAAACGGTCTTTTAGCCGTTGGTTCATGGTATCGTCGGTACTTACCGAAGGGATTTGTTGCAATGCCAAGTTGCAACGTGCAATGCCTTGATATTGTGAACGATAATATTCTAAAAGCAAGGGGTTGTTGGCCTGTGTTTTAAAATTTTCCATATCGTAAACGGCTGCCATGTCGGTAATTCCCTGTCCGCCTTTTAGCGCATCGTCTGATACTACATCGCCTATAAACCACTCGCTGAAATAAGTGCCATTGTATTCCCAGCCTAGTGGTGCATATGACGCATTTACCGATTGTACGGCAGTTTGGCCGGAACTAAAAAAATCTTCGAGTTTGGTAACGCCGGGAGTTGGCTCGGTAAGCCACTTTTTACACGAAGAAATGCCTAATGTACCCACTATAAGGGCTGTGGCTATAATATATTTTTGTGTATTGCTTTTCATGTCCATTAGATTTAGAAGTTAACTTGTGCGCCTAGCATAATGGTTCTGGATTGTGGGTAGTTGCCAAAATCTACCCCACTGCCAATTTCCGGGTCGTACCCTGTGTATTTGGTAAAGGTGAGCAGGTTGCTACCAGCAAGATATATCCTGCATTTGTTTAGGCCCTTTACCGATGGTGGCAGGGTATAGCCAAACTGTACGTTTTTCAATCGTAAGTAAGCGCCACTTTCTACAAATCTGCTCGATGCGGCATAGTTTACACTGCTGTACGGATTTGGAATATCGCCATTGCGGTTGTTGGTTGTCCAAGCGTTGCGCATAGTAGTGCTTAAGGTAGATTCTGTTCCCGTACCCTCTGTGCGCATACGCACCGCATTAAAAATCTCATTGCCATAAACGCCCTGAACAAAGACCTGTAAATCGAAGTTATTCCAGTTTGCACCTAAATTTAAGCCGTAAGTAAGCCAAGGGAATGGATTACCAATTTGCTGTTGGTCTTTATCGTTAATTAAGCCATCGCCATTTAGGTCTTGATATTTGGCATCACCGGCATGGTACGAAATTGAATTGGCATCATAGCCTTTTAAATGGTTCAAGGCCTCTTGGTCGGTACGGTAAATGCCTTCGTATTTGTAGCCCCACAAGGAGAACAATGGCATACCTTCGTCACTAAGAGTATAGGTGCCAAACACGCGTTCGCCGCCATTTAACGCGGTCAGTTCGTTTTTAATGAAAGAAACGTTGCCCGTAATGTTATAATTAAATGGTTTGCCTTTTAAAGTGGCGTTGTTTTGGTAGCCAAGGGTAATCTCAATACCTTTGTTTTGTACAGTGCCTACGTTGGCAATACCATCGTAACGGTTGCCGACATGCGCCGGAGCTTTTACGCTCAGCAACATATCTTTGGTATCTCTAACAAAAGCATCAACAGTACCTGTAAATTTGTTCTTGTACAGTGCAAAATCAACACCTAAGTTGTATTGCTCGGTACGTTCCCATTTTCCGCCTTTGTTTACGTAAGTTAGAATGGTAGCGCCGTTTACCAAGCCCTGGTTAACGCCCAGCACATAATCTACAAAGGTTGGCCCGGTGTTAAACATTTTTAGGATAAAGGCATCGGAGTTGATTTTTTCATTGCCTATCTGTCCGTAGCCAAAACGTAATTTAAGTTGGTCGAGGTTGGCAATATTTTTCATCCAAGGCTCATCGCTAATGCGCCAAGCCAAAGCCATTGATGGGAAATAGCCCCAAAGGTTTTCCTGAAATTTGCTCGATGCATCGCCCCTAAAATTGAAGGTTGCCAAATATTTGTTGTTGTATGAATATTGAAGCCTTCCCAGTAACGAGAACATCCGGGTACGGGCTACACCGTCTGATGTAGGAGTTCTGTCTTCGGTTGTCTGCGATAAATACCAATTGGTTTCGGTAGGGTTTAAGATTGATGCACCCGAACCGCCCAAACTATAATAGTTATACTGCTCGGTAATGGAACCGCCCATTATCGAAAAACTGTGCTTGTTAATTTCTTTGGCATAGGTCAGTATGTTCTCAAATCTTACTACCGATGAGCGTGCCATACTGCTTGAGATGAAATTTTTGCTCGATTGGTCGTAATCAGAATATTTATAGGCATCCTTAAACAACCGGTTTCTGTTGTTGTTCATGTCCATGCTCACATCCGAACGGAAAGTTAATCCCGCCAATGGTTTTAGTTCTAGGTAGATATCGCCAACAATGCGCTCGTTTTTATCTGAAGGATGCGAGTTTTCTACCATAGAAAACGGATTGGTTACATTTTTAAAGTTTGATGAAGCACTAATTTGGTTGCTTAAATCTTTCCCGTCTATATTAACCGAACCGACAGGATAGTGCGTTGGGTCCCAAGGAGCCATGGCCAGTGCTGCCGATAGTACGGATGCGCCCGGACTGGCGTTGTTGTTCATGGCATTGCGCCCTTCTGATGGTGCAAAAGTTAAGTTTTGCCCAACTTTTAACCAGTTTTTTATTTGGTGACCCGAATTTAATCGTAATGTTAACCTTTGAAAGTTTGAGCCTATAATAGTACCATCTTGATTAAAATAACTTGCGCTTAATGAATAATTGCTTTTCTCATTTCCACCGTCAACAGATAGGTAGTAGTTCTGTATCAAAGCATTTTTCTTAAAAACTTCGTCTTGCCAATCGGTTTCTACCGCTGCATAGTTAAAGCCGTTTGGATTGCTTGCCGATTTGGTTACCGGATAATAGGGTGAGTTGCCTAAACGGTAGGCTTTTAGCCAAGCAGCAAATCCACTTTGGTTGTAAAAGGCCGATTGTGAGGGTGTACCATCAAGTTCAATGATTTTTTTGGCAAACTCCCGACTTTCCATCAAATCTAATTTGTTCCACCTGCTTTGCGCACCAACATAGGCATCAAAAGTCATGGTAGTCTTGCCCTGCTTGCCTTTTTTGGTAGTAACTAGTATAACTCCATTTGCACCTCTTGAACCGTAGATGGCACTTGCTGAAGCGTCCTTTAATATTTCAGTAGATTCAATGTCATTGGGGCTTAGGAAAGAAATATCACTCAGAATAATACCGTCAACCACGTAGATGGGCGAACTATCGTTAACCGTTCCAATACCCCTAATTCTCACTATGGCAGGTGCGCCAGGTTGTCCAGAATTTGTATTTACCGTTACGCCGGCAGCTCTTCCTTGTAACGCTTGGTCTAAATTTGCGGCAGGAGTTTTCTTTAAATCATCGGCTTTAATAGAAGCTACCGAGCCGGTAAGGTCGCTCTTTTTAACAGTTCCGTAACCAATGGCTACCACTTCGTTTAATAGTTTAACATCGGGTGTTAAGCTAATTCTAAAAGAGCGTTGTGTTGCCTCGGTTACTTTTCTCTCTTGGGCGATATAGCCAATCATAGAGAATAAAAGCATTTCGTTGGTGAGAGCTTCAATGGTAAATTTTCCATCGGCATCGGTAGTAACGGCTTTGGTTGGAGCAGATTTTAGTGATACTACAACTCCCGTTAGAGGTTGTCCATCATCGCTGCCAATAACAATGCCCGATACTTTTACCGTTTGCGAATAGGCGACGAAAGCTAAGAGTGTTAAGCATGTGAATGCCAGAAACAGTACAAGTTTTTTCATACTTTAAAGGTTCATATTTGGTTAGGTCGTTTGCCGTAACGGACGTTGTGTTTAAAGTCTCGTTGTGCTCTCGACAACACAAGTATCGAATAAAAAGGTTTATTTCAAAGAAAAAAGTACCTGCACAAAACCACAACAAACTTCAAAAAAATGTTGGCTATATTGACTTTGTTTTTGTGTAATTAATTGATTTTCAATTGTGTTTATCGATGTTTAGGGGGTACTACAAAAAAGTGATTTTTTTTGTTGTGCTAATTATTTGCAGAAGATGGTCGATTTGAATAAAATCTACATAATTTAGGAATAGGAAACTGTTAGAATAAACCATCTAAGATGTCTTAAGTTTAATTCGTAGGTAGGAACTTAAATGTGTAAGGCGGTAAAAAAGAATAAAAAATGAAATATTGCTATATACTTCTGCTTATAGTATTGGGTGTGGTGGTAAAGGCCCAAAACCCTATTGGTATTCCGCAAATCAATATGTATAGTAGTGTTGATTATAAGGGAGGTTCGCAAAATTGGGATATTGACCAAGACAAAAATGGATTATTATATTTTGCCAATAACGAAGGCTTGTTAGTGTTTGATGGGCGTAACTGGAAACTCCACTCATTGCCCCACAAAACAGTAGTGCGTTCGGTTAAGGTAGCAAAAGATGGCAGGATATACGTAGGGGCGCAAGATGAGATAGGTTATTTTTTTCCAAATAAAAACGGCGAATTGATTTATCATTCCATAAGGCATCAATTACCAGAGAACGAAAGAAAACTATCGGATATATGGGATATTGGAATTGCGGGCGATGAAATATTCTTTAGGTCGACCAATAAAATACTGAGATTTTATAGAGGAAAAGTAAATATTTATAAGCCCAATAACCTGTGGGAATTTATGGGCGAATGCAACGGCAAAATTTATGCTTACGATATTTCTTTGGGGCTACTATATTTCAATAATAATAAATGGAATCGAGTTGCTAGCCCATCACAATTACAAAACGATTTTGTTACTTCCATTTTAAATTACGGGCAAGATACCCTATTGGTTACTACTTTAAAAAAAGGAGCTTTTTTAATCAATAAGGGTAATGTTTCACCAATGGCAATTGCTAACGGGCAACAGTTATTGCAGAGTAAAATGTACAAGGCCATTGCTATTAACAATGGTTGGATAGCGGTAGCAACATCAGCAACGGGTTGTTACATTATTGATAAAACGGGAAATATCATTCAGCAGTTCTCGTCTGAGGAAGGGCTTTATAAAAATAATATCCGTAGTATTTTTATGGACAGAAATGGTAATTTTTGGTTAGGATTGGATGATGGTATCAACTTTATAGCTTTTAACAATGCCATCAAATACATTTATCCCGATAGGGCCAAGCAAACCAGTAGTTATTTTTCATTGATAGATGGCAATCAGTTATACGTTGGGACATCAAATGGCGTGTACAATACTCCCATACAACCTTATCTTTCTGATTTAAGTTATACCAAGCACCTATTTAAAGAAGTTGGAGGCACTAGTGGACAGGTTTGGGAATTATCGAAAATGAACAATAAGATATTGGTAGGGCACGAAGATGGGGCAATGGTAATAGAGAATAATAACGCAAAAAAAATATATAATTCTCCAGGAACATGGCTTTTTGTTAAGCCTTGGCAAGATAGCACTACCATTATAGCCGGAACATATTTTGGACTGCAACGTATAGATTACCTCAAAGGAAATTTTGTAAGTGGAGGAAATGTAGGTGGGATTAACGAATCGCTACGTTTTTTAGTGCCACACAATAACATGATATGGGCCTCACATCCATATCGGGGTATTTTTAGGCTTAAACTCTCTGACGATAAAAAAAGAGTGGTAGAAACTAAGTTTTATGGAGAAAAAGATGGATTACCATCTATGTTGGGCAATTCGGTGGCTAAAATTAGGGGGAAAGTAGTAATAGCTACAAAAAAGGGTATTTTCGAATACGATGAAAAAGCCGATAAATTTATTCCATCAGCCCTGCTGACACCTATTCTAAAAAACAATGTATATCATTACCTAAAAGAAGACAAGCAAGGAAATGTATGGTTTATTAGCCATAAAAAAGTGGGCTTAATAGATTTTAGTACCAAAAGTGAAGGCCAAAATTACAGTATAGTACATTTTCCCGAGCTAAATTCTCTTGTGGTGGCCGGTTTTGAGCATATTAATCCATATAATGACCAAAACATCTTTATTGGCGCTAAAAAGGGATTAATACATATTAATTACAAGGAGTACAGTAAAAATATAAAACCTGTTGACGTTCGGTTATCGTTGGTAAAAACCATTGGCGAAAAACCCAAAATTATTTTCGGGGGATATTTTTTAACTGATGGAAAAATATCGCCAAAGCAAGATAAGAACGAAAAAATAAGTGTAGCAAAGGAATTTAACTCGTTACATTTTGAATTTTCATCTACACTGTACGAACAGCAGAACAACATAGAGTTTAGCTATCAATTAGAAGGTGCTGATAAAGATTGGTCGCCGTGGACAGGGAAAAATGAAAAAGATTATACTAATCTTCCCTATGGCCGATATGTTTTTAAGGTAAAGGCCCGTAATAATTTGGGAAGTGAATCGAAAGTGGCCGAATACAGATTTTATATTAAACCTGCATGGTACGAAACCATTTGGGTATATCTGTTTTATATTGTTGCCCTTATAGCACTTATTAGGGTATTGATAGAAAGGCAGAAGCGTATCCACAAGCGTGAACAGGAGCATTTAAAGCACATGCACCAACTGGAAATAGACAGTAGTGAGAAAAAGATAGTACAGCTACAAAATGAAAAGCTGGAAGCGGATGTGAATTTTAAGAACAAGGAACTGGCCACAATGGGGATGAACTTGTTGCAAAAAAACAAGCTCATTTCAAAAATAAAAGAAGAAGTAGCCCAAATTGCCAAAACTACTCCTGCCGATGGCGATTTTAATAGCTATATGCGTAAAGTTACCAGACTTTTAAACGAAGCCGAGAATGGAGATGCCGATTGGGAACAATTTTCAATGCATTTTGACCATGTTCACTCTAATTTTTTAAGCAAGTTAAAGCAATGTTTCCCTAATTTGGGTGCAAACGATTTAAAGCTATGTGCCTATCTGAAAATGAACCTTTCTTCGAAAGAAATAGCACAGCTGATGGGAATTAGTGCTAGGGCTATTGAGGTAAGCAGATACAGATTAAGAAAGAAAATACAAGTACCACAGGAAATGAGCCTATTTGATTATCTGATACAGGTAACGAGTTAGTCCCGAAGGAATGCCTTTATTCCCAAGAACTCCTTTGGATGCACACAATTGGCAGTTTTTAGTGATGTTATCATCGTCTTAATAATAACCCTAGTGCAATAAAAACAGCTCCGACAAAAGAAATAAGGAAAGCAGGTTTCCCAAATAACAACCCTAAAACCACTCCGGCAATAACCAATAAAATGCCAATCCATATATAGCTGAATGAACTGGTTTTGGTATTTTGTACAAATTTTGCGGTTTCTTTATTGTCGTTTTTAGACTTAATGGTTGTGCTTGTATCGTTACGAAGTTGTTCTTCCGTTGATTTTACATTTGGAGTTTTAGATGCTTTATTACTAATTGTTTTTTGTTCTATTGGCTCGTTTTGTCTAACCGAAACCGATTTGTTTTCGATAGGTTTTGTTTGTGTATTAGCTTTTTCTTGTTGGGTAACCGTTGGCGAAGACGGAATTATAGGTTTTGCCATTGGTTGTTTGGGTGTTTCTTTAACCGTTAAAGTCGATTTTCCCTCAATTTTAGCTGTTGCAGTTATATTTTTAGAAACGATTGGTTTTGTTTTAACGGTATGCTTAGCAATGGTAGTTCTAACTTTGGTCGCAGGCACGTTTATTACTGTGGGCATGTTGTCGGCAGGAAGTTGAACAATCTCTTTTTGAGGGAAAATTTCCCAAAGAGTAACAACAATAACTATTCTGTTTGGATGTTCTTGCTGCGAAAAACCCCAAAGAGGAAATGTTAGCAATCCTAACAAAAGGATGCCAAATTGAATAAACTTATTTATGTTGTTGCTCAAGCTAAAGTTCCGATAGTTGATTCATTAACGAAAAAATATGCCAATTACCATTTTAAAAGCTATAATAATAAAAAAACCGACTAGAGCTATTACAATAGGTCCAGTCGGGATGTAGTAATCGAATTTGGCTAAACAAGTTTACAAATATTGTTGATAAATGAGAAGTTTCGACCTCGCATTGTAGACTATATCAAATCAAAACCGATGTCTTCTCTAAAATATTTTCCATCGAAATAAATTCTTGCTGCATCTGCCGTAGCACATTGTAATGCTTCAAATTGAGTGTCTTGAATGCTGCTAATGGCTAAAACACGTCCACCATTAGTTTTTACAATTCCACCTTCTAAAGTTGTGCCTGCATGGAAAGCATACGAATCCCTGATGTTTTCAAGCCCTGTAATGGTTTTGCCTTTTTCGTATTCGCCGGGATATCCGCCGGCAACAATAACTACGGTTGCAGCATTTTTAGGACTGATTTTGATTTGATAATTGGCTAGTTGTTTATTGGCACTGGCCAAGAAAAGCTCTACTAAATCATTTTCAATACGTGGAATTACACTTTCCGTTTCCGGGTCGCCCATACGGCAGTTATATTCAATTACATAAGGCTCTTCGCCAACTTTTATCAGTCCAAAGAAAATAAAGCCTGTATAATCTATGCCGTCTTTAGCTAAACCTTCAACGGTTGGTCTGATGATGTTTTTTTCGACCTTATCTAAAAATACTTTATCAGCAAATGGAACTGGAGAAACCGAACCCATACCTCCGGTATTTAGGCCGGTATCGCCTTGGCCAATACGCTTATAATCTTTGGCTTCGGGCAGGGTTACATAGTTTTTGCCATCAGTCAAGATAAAAACAGAAAGCTCTATGCCTGTTAAAAATTCCTCGACTACTACGGTAGAGCCAGCTTTGCCAAACTTTCCGTCGAGCATTAGCCTTAGTTCATCTTGTGCTTCTTGGTGATTATCGATAATTAAAACACCTTTTCCGGCAGCCAAACCATCTGCTTTTAGCACAATGGGCAAGCTGTGTTGCGCCAAATAGTCCAGTCCTTCCTGCAAATTTTCGTTGGTAAATGATTTTGATTTTGCCGTAGGGATGTTATGGCGTTCCATAAACTGTTTGGAAAAATCTTTGCTGCCCTCTAAAATTGCGCCTTCTTTTTTAGGGCCAATTACAGGGATGTGGCCTAGTTCTTCATCGTTGGCAAAAAAATCGTGGATACCCAATACCAAAGGCTCTTCGGGGCCAACAACAAGTAAATCTATCTTTTCTTTTAACGCAAGGGCTTTTACGGCTTCAAAATCGTTGGGGTTGATGTTTACGTTTTTTCCGTAACTTGCAGTACCTGCGTTGCCCGGTGCAATAAACAGATTGGTACATTGTGGCGATTGGCTTAATTTCCAAGCAAAAGCACACTCTCTTCCGCCCGAACCGATAAGTAGGATATTCATACGGCAAAGATATTGGTTTTGACCAACTGGGGAGATAAAATGTAAAATTTAACTATTACAATCCCATTTTATCTCTCAACAATTTGTCTTTGCTGCGTTGTGCTTTTTGTTTCAATATTTCTTTTTTATCGGCAGGAATTAATTTGTACACATAATCGAAATTGAACTTAAACTGTTTGTTGGCGTACGCAAAATATCCGTAGGCGGCATCAGCATCAACAACCATTGTTTGTATTACTTTATCGGCTATTAAAGTGCCCTTTTCTTCGTTTGTATAATTACCGTTGACAATAGCAAGATAATACTTGTTAATGGCTTCGCTGCGTTGGTAGCTGGTTGTAGCTGTTTTTAAATCGGTCTGAAATTCGTCTTCGGCAGACTGGGGAGAAGCAACGGTTGCTATTTTTGGAGCAGGGGCTGCGGCTTGAGCCGTAGTGCCACCAACAAATTTGCCATTTTTCCAATCTCCATCCTCTATTTTTCCGTTAGCGTAGGTCAGTTTACCTTTTCCGGTTGGCTGTCCATTTACGAAATCTCCTTCATAAATATCATTGTTTTTCCAGATAAATTTGCCCGTTCCGGTTTTAGAGCCGTCTTTTTCGAACTCGCCAACATAAATATCTCCATTTTTCCAAGTGTATTTTCCTGTGTTTTTCCCCGTATAATATCCCATACCATCAACAAAATTGCCTTCGTAAACATCGCCGTTGGCATACGTTAATTTGCCTTTGTTGCGTGGATTACATTCTACAATATCGCCCTCATAAATATTCCCATTGGTATAAGTTAAGGTTGCTTTTTCAACGTTCATCGTCCAACCATTGGGTTTAAACAAGCCTTGATAAACATCGCCATCGGCACAAGTGTATTTACCTTCGCCTTCTGGTTTTCCATCTGTCCAGTTGCCCTCGTATATATCGCCATTGGTATATATCATTTTGCCAAAACCTTGTATTTGGCCTTTAACCCAATTGCCCTCGTATATATCGCCACTGCTCCAAATATATTTGCCTTTGCCATGCCGGGTGCTTTTTCCGTTTACTTCGCCCTCGTAAATACTGCCATCTACATAAATAATTTTTATAATGGCTAGGTTTGCAGTAACGGGTGTACTTATAGCAATTAAACCAGAGAGCGTGAAGAGCGTAGAGAGCGTGAAATATATGCGGAAAGAATTTATACGTTTCATGTTGTTATATCGTTTCTGGTGAGAATTAATTAGGGATTACACCGCCGCCGCCACAGCTTGAACAGCCTTTGGTAGTGGTAGTGGTTTGCGTAATGATACGGCCTTTGCTATAAGTTTGGTCTATTTCTTTTACATGCTCAGTTTGTGTAATGCCTTTGCCCTGACAGTAGGGACATACTTTCCACTCTTTTATGCTTTTGTACATTGTTTTGTTTTCCAAGTTATCGATTTTTTCGAAAGCCTGCTGGTTGCCTGCGCTGGTAATGGCTTCTAAACTTACCATGCCACCTTGGTAAGCACCTTTTTCGGGCTGTAACTTATATATGCGCAGTGTTTTTTGATTAATAACGTAACTGCCGTTAAATGCCAGCATGTTAACCTTTTGCTTAATCTGGTTTTCGGGTAGGTTGGCTATCCCCATTTTTTCTTCGGAAATTGTTTTGGCTTTGTCTTGTAATGCTTTTGCTGCTGCAATGGCATTTGGCGTAGCACTACTTAGCTCAAGGCTGTTTAGTAATTGTCCGGTTAGGTAATTATAGGTGTTTAAAAAGGAAAGTACCATGTTATATTGACCATCAAGTGGTTTATGTTCCAATACTGTTACCGAGTTTGCTTTGCTGAATATAGACACGACGAGGGGTTGAGCATTGGACATAGGGACAGGATTAGCTAATGCAAATGATTTGATTTCTTTCCCGTTTTGAGTGCAAATGACAGTTTCTTGCCTTTTTTTATCCGGTAGCGTAATGGTTTTAACTTCGATGTTTAATCTTTTAAAAGGTGGCGGAAAGGGGATGGGAAGTGGCATTTCATCGGCATTGACCATTTTTTTGGAAGTTATACCGTAGTACCTCGTTTTGCTTTCATCTACCTTGCCCTGCTTATCTTTTACTGTAATTTCAACTACGTTATTGTTGTTGATTAGTTTAATGTCGTCCAGATTTTCTGCAATTTTTTCTTTTTCGAGCGTTTTTGGGTCAATAAGATAAAAGATGTTCTGATTTTTTTCTTTACCATAATCCCTAGCGGGGATAAAACCGTTGGCGGCAAATTGATATTCGTACCAACCCCAGCCAATGGGCCTAAGCGTATTAAGGTCAATTAAAGTACGGCGGGGAGTTTTTCCTTCGGGATTTTCCTTAATCATAAAGTTTAATGCCTTATCTACTGTGATGGCATTGCTTGTGGAAATATAAAAATCGCCCAATTCGCTTGCTTTTTTCGTCCATATTGGTTTTTTCTGCTGATAATTCCACAGGGTAACGTCGGTATAGGAGAGCGTAAGCAAACGGGTTTGGTCGGTATTAAAAAATGCTTTAATTATAGTTTGATACGGCGAATGTGGGCCTGATTGAGCATACATTACCACACTATATAAAAAGATAGTAAGTGTAAATAGTGATTTTTTCATCTATATATAGTTATTAATGTGTTGTACATTGTTTTTAATGCATTTCACTTTAAAATCATTCCGCAACTGCGACAAGTACGACAGCCCTGTTTTTCTGTGGTGGTGGTTGTTCTTATGCTTTTTGTTTGAATACCATCAAAATATCCCTGTGGCAGTTCCTTTACCCTAGTTTTGGTTACAGTTATCTCCTCGCTTCCCGTGCCCTTGCATGTTGGGCAGGTATAGTACTGTTTATTAGATAGCCTTACATCTGATGCCCAATCGGATATCATAAGTTTGCCATTATACTCAAAAATATTTGCCTTAATTCTTCCCGTACCATCCTTTTTTTCATAAAATGGGATTGACATATTATCAAACCATATTGCTCCTTTTTCATAGTCAATATAAGACAACAGATAGTATGTTGGTTCTTTCTGCCAGCTAAACGTTGATGCACTTGCGTAAGTTTTACCCATTTTAAAGCTTTTTTCATTTAGCAGTGCGTCTATTTTTTCACGCTGTGTTTTAAACTTTGGCGTTGTACTAACTGCTGGCGCAGTTGTGTTGTTGGTGGTAGCAGCTTTCTGTTTATTGTTATAATCGTCAACAATTTTTTTAGCTATTTTTTTGACTTCTTCTTTTTGTGATGACGATAACTGCGCAACAAGCTCATCATTTTTGAAATAGTAAGGAGCTTCAAGAATAAGGTGAAAAGCAGCCTCTATGTTGTTGTTGGCAAATTCAAGAACTAGGTCTTGGTAAGGTTTTTTGGCAATATCTTGAGGCAATGTTTTTATTTCTCTACTGAATTTATTGGCAGCTTCTTCTACTGTTACTTTGTTTGCAAGCAATGGTTTGTATTTAAGCAGCAGCGAGTCGAGTGTTTTTTGCCCGGCAGGATTGCCCTTGTATTCGCCTTGTACAAAAATTCCTTTTTTTACTCCCCCACCGTAGTAAGAGTAAGTTTCGCCCTGTCCGTGAAGTTGTCCGTTGCTGAAATTACCTTTATACCAGTCGCCACCGCTATAATTTTTGTATAAATTTCCCTTTCCGTTAAAATCATTGTCTTTCCAGTAGCCTTCGTAAACCCACAAATGTGGTGAGAGGGTATCGGTAATTGTATTGTAGCTGACGTAGGCTTTGCCATAACCGTTTGCCTTACCGTTTTTTACTGCCCCGGTGTATAGCACGTTGGAGCCACAAGGAAAAGAGGTGCTGCGCTGAAAAGTTAGCTTCTGTTGTGCGGAAACCATTTGTGCCAACAGTATAAGGCACAGTACGAAGGTTGGTTTTATAGTTTTCATCATTCTGTTTTATAGTGCAACAATTCAACAATTTCCTCTTTACTGCACCTGTTTCCCTGTTTTATCTATGTAAAAGGCCTTTCCGGCTTGCCAAACTTGTGTTTTGCCGTTTTGGAAGCCATATTTCTCCCTACCTTTTGGGCCAAAGGGATAAATGCCCTCATATTGGATGGGAATAACCTCGTTACCCGTTTTGTCGATAAAGCCATATTTGCCACCATTGCCTACTACGGCCATCCCCTCAAAAAAAGTAAAAGCAAAATCGTATTTGGGTGCTATTACTTCCTTGCCCGTTTTATCAATAAAGCCCCATTTATTGTTGGTCTTTACTATGGCAAACCCTTCCGAAAAATCATCGGCAACATCATATTTGGGCGGTACGATTTCTTTTCCGGTTTTGTCTATAAAGCCGTGTTTATTGTTCAACAGTACACGCATCAGTCCGTCACGAAATTTACCGGCATCATCGTATTTGGAAATTACAATCTCTTTTCCTGTTTTGTCTATAAAACCCCATTTGTTGTTAAGCTGTACGGTAGAAAAACCATCGACAAAATTATCTGCATGTTGATATTTTGGCAATATGGTTTCTTTCCCAGTTTTATCAATAAAGCCCCATTTGCCGTTTAACTCTACCTTTGCCATGCCATCGGCAAAATAGGCTAAAGCATTGTACTTTGGTGGTACAAATTCTTTTCCGGCCTTGTCTATAAGCCCCATTTTATTGTTGATCACCACAGCTGCATAGCCATCGGTAAAAGTGTAGGCCTCATCGTATTTGGGCTTAATTACCATCTCACCATCTACGTTTTTGTAGCCATATTTGCCTGTCTGGCTGTCTTTAACAGGCAGTAACGAGCCTAAGTTTACTGTTATTGTTTGCGCCTGTAACGTTATTGTGATGAACACCAAAAGGCAGATGGTGATGATTGTTTTCATTGTCTGAACTTTGATTTTTGTGATTGTTTTCATGTTGATGATTTTATTTGTTCATTGCGGTATTCCATGTTTCAATGCTTTGCTCAACCGATTTTAATAACATGGTTCTGATAAAAGCAAGATATTTTGCCTGATCGATATCCAAGGTATATTTTCCGAAAGCGTTGCCCAGATATTTGCTTCTTCGTGATGAAGTTTCATATAATCCTTCCGGGCCTACAAAATCGGTTTCACCTTCTTTGGTACCGGCCATTATCGTTGCAGGACTACCATTTCTTATGCTTGGATAAGAGGTCATCGGTCCGCCAAAAGTGAGATACGGACTGGCATTTACACTAGCTTTTTTTGAATATCTTGACCCTCTATCAAATGCCACAGCCGTGCCGCCATACGTGAAATTGATTAGGTTTGCACCCAGTTCTTTTGCTTTTGCCATGAAAGAATTATAGCCGAGGGCATTCCAATTTTGGGTAACTTGAGTTACCGGAGCTTGCACATAGGTAATGGTTTTGTCTTCGGCAATTGTACCTTCGTAAGTTTCAACGCCGGTTGCCTTAACTTGTTCGGGAGTTAGCACCTCCCATCCGGCTTCGGTTAGTTTTTTTACCGCCAAATCATAGCCCTCTTTTACAATAGCTTGATAGGCAACGGGATCAACCCCGCCAAAACTGACCGACATTTTTGCGTAGGCACCGCCACCTGCGGCAGTTTGCGATGCCGAACTGGTAGTGGTCTGTGCAATCTGAAAACAGCCGATGACCACTTTTTTGTTTGGTTTGTATGCTTTTCCCAGATTACCACCAAGTCCATAAGGTGTTTTAATCACAATTTCTTGTGAATACACAGATGTACTAATACCTAGTAAAAGTGCACATGTTATTAATTTTACTTTTGTGTTCATTGTTTAATGGTTTAAATGTTGATAGTTATTTTAATTTGTTAAATACTTTGAAGTTTGTCCTCCGTCCGTTCGCTGTTCGACATTTGTAATGTCGAAATACATATCGAAGGATTTTTAATCCTTTTTGTTGGGGGGATAAATCCCATGATATGAGTTTATAATTTCAGGTTCTCTAATCGCTATACTCGAATTTAAATCCCGTGCTGCCGTCGCTGGTGGTTGATGCAGCAAAACCGTCGCTGTTGTAAGTTAGGGTGTAGCTTAGCACTACTCCTTTGCCGTTGTCAGATTTCAATAGATTACTCTTATAAAAGTCCACCAAGTTCATCGGGTACAAAAATGCCAGTGCAGCCTGCGACGGATTTTTTTTGTCGTCAAAAGTTAGGGTGTAGGTGGTTACGGTGTTGTACCATACATAATTATCAACCATTGTAGTGGGGTTGGCAGATGTTCCCGTATAGGTGTAGCTTTTTTCTCTCACCACTTTGTTGCTGTTGTTGTTGGCAATTTCATCTTCAAATATTAAGCGATTGCTTGCATCGTAGTTGAAATTTTTGGTTCGAAAATCGGCTCCGCTCTGTTTCAGTACCGCCTTTGTAAGATTGCCCGAAGCATCGTAGGTAAACGAGTGTTCAACGGCAATGTTTTGTTGTTTGTCCTGCCCCGAAATTTTGGTTACTTTTCCGTTGCTGTTTTTTTCTATGGAGGTAAATTCTAAAATGAGATTGCCGGCAGTGCCACCCTGTGCATTGCTGGTGTAGGTGCGCAATGCGGTGATATCGCCGTTGGCATTTAAAACCAGTTCGCGGATAGTGGTTTCTTTATTGGTGGCCACCGTCCAGTAGTTCACTTTTTTAAGGTATTTGCCCGATGTTGTTTCGCCACCGTTGTTGGGGTCTGTGTTGTTATTGCTTTTTTTGCAGGCGGCCAAAGTAAGTGTGGCGGCTACTGCAAGGATAATTGACTTTTTCATTTTTTTAGCGTTTTGAGTAAGAGTTGTGGATTACAGACCATACGCAACCTATAATCCACAACTTCTCTATTTTTTAGGTACATTGTAAAAATGCCCTTCGGTAATTTCTAGCGTGCCTCCGGCAACCGCATCGGTGGCGGTAACTTTAAAGTTGCCGCTAAGTGTGTTGTTGTCCACCGAGGTAATGGTTAATGTGCCGCTCTGTCCCTTTGCATTGTTTTTTCCCTGCACGTAATACTGGAAGCCTCCCTGCCCGCTTGTAGATGGGCTTGCAACAACGGTATAGGTGCCGGCGGCAATGCTTCCGTAGAAGTCCATTTCTACCTTGCCTCCTCCTATCTCAATACGATAACGGGTATCGTTAATGGTGCGCCAGGTGGCATCTTCGGCAAACAGCGTCCCGTTTATCTTCATGCAAAAGTTTTTGCCATTGCAGGCATTTTCGTCTGCTTTTTCTTTCTTTTTGCATCCACCAACAACGGTTAGCAATGCAAGACCTGCGGCCACTAAAATTAATCTTGTTTTCATGATTGTAATTTTTAAATATTTGTGGTGTAATCTTTACTTAACCTTTAGGTTATAAAAGCCTATTATGGGGTTACAGTTTTTGCAAACCTGTGCCTGATTTTTCACCCCTTTTCTTAATATTTCCCTTTTTTCACGTTTCCAGTAAAAGCCTTCGCCCGGTTTTAGGATAATGTCTGCCCCCGTATTGGGGTTGTATAATCCGCCATCGGTCAAAAAGCCCATCCCGGCGGTAAGGGTTTTATTGCCCTTATTGGTAATTTCTACATTGTAAATGCAGGTGGTGCCAAAGTGTTTTATCACTTTTACCCTAAAAACACACTCAGTGCCCATCATATCTACCGACATTGGCGGTCCCCACACGTTTACGCTATCGGGTATGATGCTTGTAACATTTACCGTTTGTGCTTTTGCGGTGTTGGCCAGAGAAATAAAGAAAATTAGCGCAAAAGCAGCTGCCAGAATTTTAAATGTGATTTTGGTTTTCATAACGTGTATAACTTTGTTTTTGTGTATAATTTTATAATATAATACCCAATTTTATGTCGAGCCTGCTTGCGGCATCGTTGGAAGTGCCTTGGTCTAACATTGTATTGTGGCGTATGCCGAAGAAAAACTGTTTACTGGTGTTAAAATCGGTACCTATGGTTAAGAAATGTGGCTTGGAGTAATTAGGGTTGTTTGTTTTTTTTGCGCCGTTTAAAAAACTTAAATCGTAGTTGGCATAAACATCAATCCAGCACCATTTTGCCGGCACATACGAGGCCATAAGGGCGGGGCCGGCGGCGAGATAATAGCCGGAAGGGTCTTGATATTGGCCGTTAACTCTTGATGCGTAAATATAATCGCCGCCCGAAACGCCTGCCGAAAACAACAAATTATCTTTTCCTACAACATTGTAATACCATTGTGCCCAACCCAAAAAACCGCTGCCGTGGGCGTGGTCTTTGGACGGATTATTGCCAAAAGGCTGTACCTGTCCCGAAATAACCGTTTGCGGAACTTTGTAAACTTTTTTTGCCAACCACATCAAATCGCCTAAGGTGGGGTTTTCGTACTTTACCCGTGTTCCCCCTTTTCCTGCTTCGTTTTTAAAGATGCTGATATTGGGGGTGTAGCCTGAATACGAAGGTGTGAGTTTGGACTCAGCAGCAACATAAGCTGCGTAAATTTTAAACCGACTTTCGGTAAAGATTTTTTTGCCTTTCTTATTTTGAATATCCGAAAAACTTTGGGCATTGGCTACATTAGCTGCCATAATTAATAAAGCAATGAATAGATTTTTCATGATTGTAATTTTTAAATGAAATAGTAGTTGGTGGTAATAAAGTTGAGAAATCAACACGGTGTTGTAATACCTATAAATACGTATTTGGGGATAGCATAAAACACGTAATTAGAGCAATAGGCTCTAATTATAGCTTTAAGGGCATTAAATAAGGGGTTTGGCTAGTAGATAAACTAGTCTAACTTTGGTAAGTTTGTACTAATTGTTGGCAGATAGATGTTCGTCTTTAAAGGCCTGAGGAGTTTTTCCCACGTGTTTTTTAAAGACAGAGAAAAAAGAGGCTCTTGAGTTGAAGCCCGAAATTTCGCCAATGTACTCTATTTTATAATGCTGATAATTGGGATTTACCAATAATTGTTTAGCCTCTTCTACACGGTAGCGATTTAACATTTCGAAAAAGCTCATTTTTAGATGATTATTAATGAAAACCGAGACCGTGCTAGGACTAATAGATAAAGCAGTTGCTACCTCATGTAGTTTTAAGCCCGGTTGTGTGTGTAGTTTTTCGATGGTAAAAAGTTGTTCGAGTTTGGGCTTAATTTGGTCAATAAAATCGTTGTCAAAAGATGGAGCTTCCTTAGCTTGTTTTTCTAATGTTTCGGTGGTTTCAATAAACTGATTAAGTGGAGCTACGGCAATAGCAAAACGGTCATAGTTGGGCTGATTGTATATCACGTGGTACGATAAACCTTTGTAGATAATAAAAATATACATTATCAATGCTGCAAGGGGAGTGGCTATTAAATCGGCATAAATATGGGTATGGCCTGTAATTATAATTGGCAACAGATAGGCAAGCGTTAGAGATATGTTTACTGTAACAATACATTTCAATAGCGCTTTTTGCCATCGTATAGAGACTGATGCTTCAACCGCGTTTAGTTCTATGGCCTGTTTCTCGTAATTTTTGACAGATTTCCATCCCAAATACAAATAACAGCAGATGTGCAGGAGTAAAAAAAGATTGATAAAATTGATGTATTCTTCTTCACCAGCAAGTAGTTTGTTTAATGAAATTGCCTGCTGCTGTGGTGAAAGTAAAAGGTAATATACTGCACTTATTAATATAAATATGGCAGGTATAAAATGTAGTGCTTTTTTTAAATTGAATTTATCTTGCCGGCCCTGTATAAGTTTTAGGTATGATAAAAGTATAGGGCCAAAAGTGAGGTTGAACCCAATAATAACGGGCGACAAAAAAATAAAATGGTACTGGCGGTAAATGATAAATACCATGTTTAGAGGTATTGATACAGCAGGATATAAAAGTAAAAGAGCAAGAAAAACGTTCGCTTTAACGTTGTTTTTCCTGAAAAATAGGCCAAGTGCAATGGTAAATAGCACAATAGAAGCCAAGAGGTTTAACTGTAAGATAAATGTGTCAGAAATAAGCATTGTCTGTTTGGAAGTCCCCAGCTTTTAAGACAAAGCTAACATTTTTAATATTTTTAGGAGTGTATTAGATGTAAGACTTGGGGTTACAAGCTCTTTTTCCAGTCGTCTAAAAAAGAAGTGTAAGTATCGCTAATGGGCAGCACAATACCATTGCTCATGTTAATTTTGCGATTAAGAATAGATTTAACATGTTTTACAGCTACCACATAACTACGATGGATGCGGCTAAATTTGTTCGGCGGTAGTTTCTCCAATATTCTTTTTAAGGTCATTAAGGTAAGGATAAACTTGCCGTTTTGCAGGTGTATTTTTAAATAGTCTTCCAGACTTTCAACATAGACAATGTCTTTAAGTTCTATTTTAATCAGTCGATATTCTGAATGGACAAAAATGCACTCTTCAGTAGTATTATCTTCTTTCTGCTGTTGATATTGGTAATATTCGTTAACCTTTTGTATGGCTTTCTTAAACCTTACATAGTCTATCGGTTTCAACAAATAGTCGATGGCACTTAGTTCGAAACCCTCAAAAGCAAAGTTTTTATAAGCTGTGGTAAAAATCAACATTGGTTTAAATTCCAATGATTTGAAAAGCTCAATCCCTGTAATGTCGGGCATGTTGATGTCCAGAAAAAGCAAATCAACCTTGTTTAACCGTAAATATTCAGAAGCCGCAATTGCATCCTCAAAAATGGCAACGAGCGTTAAACTTTCCGTAGCATCTACATACGTTTTAATGAGTTCTAGGGCTAAAGGCTCATCATCAATTGCTACACACTTCAACTGCTGTATCATAAATATATAGAAAGGTCTACTTTAAATAATTTTCCATCGTTATTTACTACCAGAATATGCCTGTCTGGATAAACATATTGAAGCCTTTTTTGGGTGTTTTCCAATCCAATACCGTTACGTTTGGTTCCCTGTTTATCATGATGTATTGGGTTTTCGCAATAAAAATGGAGTGTGTTTTCCTGTATAGTTATTTTAATTATCAAATTGCTGCTTTTATGGTTGCTTACGCCGTATTTGAATACATTCTCTACAAAAGCCATTAGTATTAACGGTGCAATTTTCTTTTCATCCGTATTTCCGGCTACCTCAAAATTTATCAGCGTTTTTTGGGTAAGTCTTAATCGTTGCAGGTCGATATAATCGGTAATACAATCTATTTCCTTTTGCAGATTTACCAAATCATCTCCTGCTTCGTCGGTAAGGTATCGCATCATGTTAGATAGTTTCATGATAGAGGGGCCCGTATTGTCTGCCTTGGTAATGGCAAGCGTGTAAATATTGTTTAAGATATTGAACAAAAAATGCGGATTTACCTGTGCTTTAAGAAAAGACAATTCTGCTTGTGCTTTCTCTGTCTCGGCCTGCAATGCCCTTTGTGTGGTAAGCGCCAATTGTTTGTCAGTCGCTTTAATAATGGCAAGGGCAATCACCATGAAAAAAAGCAGTACGCTAACAACATCAATTAGGGGGCGTCCATTTTTTGGCTTTGGCTCATGGTCCGGCATTGGAGGTGGTGGAGGCATTTCCCAATTTACCTGCTGCATGTGTAAAGGAGGTCGGTTAATCAACATGTCAAAAGGCCTAAAACCGATAATACAAAATAAAAGTACTATTAAAGCAAGCGAATAGGCTGTGTACCTTTTTTGTATATAAAATTTAGGAAACAGCCAAAGGTAGTGCAACATGTAAATGCCGCCAAATATCATACAGAAAATCAAATAACGAAAAATAATAAATAGTGTTAGCGTGCCTTTGTCGTACAGAAACATTAGGGGCAACAATAGCAATAGACCAATGGCCAATAGTTGAACAATATTTTGAGGGGTTATTTTTCGAAACATATACAAAGCAAGCTAATAAAAGTTAGTGGCTTTTAAAAGTATCGGCTATTAACGGGTTTGTATAGATAAAAGCCAAGCTCATTTGTAATAAATATGTTGATAGCTAGCAAACAAATTTCTGTATATCTTTAGTCTTTCGCTTTTGATTAAAAATGGATGTTTCAAAATAAATACATTTTAAAGCAAGAGAATCAGTATAGTTACAATTTTTTAATAAATTTGCTTTTTGAAATATTTTGAAGTTTCGATATGAAAAAACAACTATTCTTATTAACGCTATTCTTTGGAATGATTTTAGCAATTGTCGGTTGTAAAAAAGATGATAATACATCAAATTCGAACCGTTTACAAGGCAGATGGGATTTAACAAACTTTACTTGGGAGCAGTATGTTGATGGTAAATTAATACCGCCAAATCCCGCAAGTTCCTATGGAACCTCTACTTCTTATCTTCTTTTTGAGGGTAATAAATATACTGTTTATAATAAAGATGGCGAGATAGAGGAACAAGGAACTTTCACGTTAAAAGGAGATATCTTGGAGGTTAAAAATTATGATTTAACTATGTCAACACCACTAAAATGGAACGGTAATGACGAGTTCTCGATGAGTAATAGATATGATGTATCCATAAGTAAAAAGGAATATGAAATCCTTACTTCTACTTATGTAAGGCATAAATAAATTTATTTATATCAGAAAGTGAATTCGATTATCCTTATCAAACAAATTTCTATATATAAAAGAATAAAACTACTTTTGCCCGAATAATGAGGCACCTCGTAACCATATCTTTAGTGTTTTTTAGTCTTTCGCACATGGCTAAGGCCGACCGTGTGGACAACGTACGCTATTTAACCGAAAGATATTGCGCCAAGGCACAAACCACATCCGAGCAAACTTCTATACGTTCGGTGCAAGACCTACAAGATTTACCTCATTTCTTATTATCAAATAATCAGTTAAGTGCCATAGGTGTAATCTCTAGCGAAAACTGCACTAAATTTTGCCCGACTAATCAGTCATTAAGGTACTCCACAATCTTAGCACATCCACGGAACAATGGTCCTTAACCCCCAACCCCCTAAAGGGGGCTTTGTCCGAAGACGAGTTTAAATTACAAAGCCAAGTTGTCATATTATGGTGCAATGGCTTGGTTATTGGATAGGAGTCGGAAGTCCGAAGACCGATGTCGGAAGACAAGTAGAAATAATAATTATAATACTTTATAAAATAAACATATTATCATCTGACTTCGGACATCCGACCTCAGACTATTAACAATTTAACAATAATAAAAATGTTAGGATTTTTAGCCAAGATATTTGGAAGCAAATCAGAAAGAGATATTAAAGCGATGCAGCCCGTTGTGGTACAAATCAACGAGGAATACGCAAAGTTAGCATCGTTAAGCAATGATGAACTAAGAAATAAAACTATTGAATTTAAAGAAACCATTGCTTCGGCATTAGCCGATATTGATGCCAAAATAAATGATTTAAAGGCTCAAGCAGAAAGCTCGGAACTTTCTTTACAAGAGAAAACCAATATTTACGACGAAGTTGATGCTTTGGGCAAAGAGCGCAATGTAGAACTGGAAAAAGTTTTACAGCAGATTTTGCCTCAGGCTTTTGCCGTAGTAAAGGAAACCTCGCGTCGTTTGAGCGAAAACGAAACCTTGGAAGTAACTGCCACCGAGTTTGACAGAGAGCTTGCCACCAAAAAGAGCAATGTAAAAATTGTAGGCGACAAAGCACTATGGGCCAATAAATGGGAAGCTGCGGGTACAGAAGTGGTGTGGAATATGGTTCACTACGATGTACAGTTGATTGGTGGTATGGTATTGCACAGTGGTAAAATTGCGGAAATGGCCACTGGTGAAGGTAAAACTTTGGTAAGTACCTTGCCCGCTTATCTAAATGCACTTGCCGGACAGGGCGTACACATCGTTACGGTGAATGACTATCTAGCTCGTCGTGATAGCGAGTGGAACGGCCCATTGTTCGAGTTCCATGGTTTAAGTGTAGATTGTATCGATAAACACCAACCTAACTCGCCAGAGCGTAGAAAAGCTTATTTAGCAGATATTACTTACGGAACCAATAACGAGTTCGGTTTCGACTACCTGCGTGACAATATGTCGCAAACGCCGGAGCAATTGGTACAGCGCAAACTGCACTTTGCTATGGTGGATGAGGTCGATTCTGTATTGATTGACGATGCCCGTACACCTTTGATTATTTCAGGTCCTGTGCCATTTGGCGACCAACATGAGTTCCACGAGTTGAAACCTCGTATCGAACGATTGGTAAATGCCCAAAAAGCTTATGTTACTACTGCTTTAAATCAGGCGAAAAACCTAATCAACAGTGGTAATACCGGTACCGAAGAAGGCGAAGGCGGTATAGCTTTATTGCGTGCCCACAGAGGTTTGCCTAAAAATAAAGCGTTAATAAAGTTTTTAAGCGAAGGAAACAATAAGCAAACCTTGTTGAAAACCGAAAATTACTACATGGCAGACCAATCTAAGAACATGCCAAAGGTAGATGCCGAGCTTTATTTTTATATCGATGAGAAAAATAATCAGGTAGAATTGACTGAAAAGGGTATTGAAATGATTACCCAAACAGGCGAAGACCCTAGTTTCTTTATATTGCCGGATGTGGGCACAGAAATTGCCGAGATAGAAAAATCGAACTTAAGTAGCGAAGAAAAAATTGCCAAAAAAGATGCTTTGATGCGTGATTATGCAGTAAAAGCAGAACGGGTTCACTCTATCAATCAATTATTAAAAGCCTATACTTTGTTCGAAAAAGATGTAGAATACATCATAGATGAAGGTAAAGTTAAGATTGTAGATGAGCAGACTGGCCGTATTATGGAAGGCCGTCGCTACTCGGATGGTTTGCACCAAGCTATTGAGGCAAAGGAGAATGTAAAGGTAGAAGATGCTTCACAAACATACGCTACCATTACCTTGCAAAACTATTTCCGTATGTACCACAAACTTTGCGGTATGACGGGTACAGCCACCACCGAAGCGGGTGAGTTTTGGTCTATCTATAAATTAGATGTAGTAGAAATTCCTACCAACAGGGTTATTTCCAGAAAAGACCAACAAGATTACGTTTACCGTACCGTAAGGGAAAAATACAATGCCGTAGCCGAAGAAATAGTAAAACTAACGGAAGCAGGTCGTCCGGTATTGGTGGGTACTACTTCGGTAGAGATTTCGGAGTTGTTGAGCCGTATGTTAAAACTGCGTGGTATTAAGCATAACGTACTTAACGCCAAAATGCACCAAAAAGAGGCTGATATTGTGGCCGAAGCAGGTCAACCGGGACAGGTAACCATTGCTACCAACATGGCAGGTCGTGGTACGGATATTAAATTAGGCCCTGGTGTTAAAGAAGCCGGAGGTTTAGCTATTATCGGTACAGAACGCCATGAGTCGCGTCGTGTAGACAGGCAGTTGCGTGGCCGTTCAGGTCGTCAGGGCGACCCGGGAACTTCGCAATTCTTTGTGTCGTTGGAAGACAACCTGATGCGTTTGTTCGGGTCAGAACGTATCTCAAATATCATGGTACGTATGGGTATTGAAGAGGGCGAGGTTATTCAGCACTCGATGATTACCAACTCCATAGAAAGAGCACAGAAAAAAGTAGAAGAAAATAACTTTGGGGTACGTAAGCGTTTGTTAGAGTACGATGATGTAATGAACTCGCAACGTTCGGTAATTTATGCTAAACGCCGTAATGCCTTGTTTGGCGACCGTTTGGATGTGGATATGAACAATATGATTTTCGATGTTGCCGAAGATATCGTTACCGAATATAAAGAGGAATCTAATTACGAAGGCTTTAAGCTGGAAGTGATTAAAAATTTTTCAGTAGATGCTACCATTACCGAGCAAGATTTTAACAGTGGTAAAATCCACGATTTAACTGATAGGCTTTTTGAAGAAGTAACCACGTTTTATATCCGCAAATCGGAAGGGATTGTTAATCAAGCGATGCCGGTTTTAAAACAGGTTTATGCGGATAGAGGTGATGTAATTGAGCAAATTGTAGTGCCGTTTACTGATGGTATGCGTCATATCCAAGTTCCGGTTGAACTGAAAAAAGCTATCGAGAACAACGGTAGGGAAATTACCAAAGCGTTCGAAAAAACTATTGTATTAGCTTTAATAGATGATAGTTGGAAAGAGCATCTGCGTGAAATGGACGAGCTGAAACAATCAGTACAAAATGCAGTTTATGAGCAAAAAGACCCCTTGATTATCTATAAAATGGAAGCCTTTAATTTGTTTAAAGGCATGTTAAGCACAGTAAACAAAGAAGTGGTAAGTTTCTTGTTCAAGGGTGGTATTCCAGTACAACAAGAGCCAGAGCAAGTACGCGAAGCCGTAGCGCCTAAGCCACAGCCTAAATTAAATGCCACCAAGCAGGAGTACGGCGAACCTTCGGATTTAGATTTGGTAGGTGATACCCGTGCGCCACAACCTATGCAGCCCATTAGAAAAGAAGCGACCGTAGGTCGTAACGAGCCTTGCCCTTGTGGAAGCGGCAAAAAGTTTAAAAACTGCCACGGAGCAAATGCTTAATACATCAAATTTGTAATACCAATTTAGAATGTCGAATTTTGCAAAAAGTTCGACATTCTTTTTTAACTCACCATTGCTCTAAAGGCAATCTTAAGATAAATGAAAAGATTATTAATTATAATTTTCGTTTTATTAGCCTATCAAACTTTTGCCCAAACCAAAGGAGAAGTAATTGTAGTAAAAGATCCTTTGATAGATAGTTTGATTGCAAAACGAATAGAATTGAACAAGATAAAGCCTACTGTAACAAATCCCGGTAGCACCGCAATAGTTTCATCAATGGGATATAGGGTACAAATTTATTACGGTTCAGATAGGAAAGAGGTTTTTGCAGAGCAAGCAAAATTTAAGGCCAATTACCCTAAACTGAACACCTATATTACTTATAAAGAACCCAATTATTATTTACGGGTAGGCGATTATCGGACAAGGTTAGAGGCCCAAAAATTCCTCAACGAATTGCGGCCGAGCTATCCGACACTTTTTATCTTTAGGGAGAAGATAAATGCACCAATTTTAGAACAATAAAGTTTAAACGTAAAATTGGTTAATCGTTTAACTGATGATAGGCATTACGATTAACCAGTTAACCAAATCAACAGTTAACCCATACAACAAATGAAAGAAAAAGTACAAGCCATTGCCTCCGAAATTTTTAATGAAGTAGTAGGCTTTCGTCAACATATACACGCCAATCCGGAATTATCTTTCCACGAGTACGAAACCTCAAAATATGTAAAAGACAAACTTTCCGCTTGGAATATCCCTTTTACCGAAATGGCAAATACAGGCGTAGTAGGATTAATTAAAGGCAATAAACAGTCAGACCAAGTTATTGCTTTGCGTGCCGATATGGACGCTTTGCCAATAACAGAAAGTAATGATAAACCTTACAAATCGAAAAATCCCGGTGTAATGCACGCCTGCGGACATGATGTGCATACTTCATCGCTTTTGGGTACGGCTTATATCCTTAACCAATTAAAAGATGAGTTTGCAGGTACTATAAAATTGGTTTTTCAGCCTGCCGAAGAACTTTTGCCCGGTGGTGCAAGTATCATGATAAAAGAGGGCGTTTTGGAAAACCCCAAGCCAAATGGAATGGTAGGACAGCATGTAATGCCTTTAATAGAAGCCGGAAAAGTAGGTTTCCGTTCGGGAATTTATATGGCATCAACCGATGAACTATACGTAACTGTAACCGGTAAGGGTGGTCATGGCGCACAACCACACCAAAATATAGACCCTGTACTAATTACCGCTCATATTATTGTGGCTCTACAACAAATCGTAAGCCGCAATGCCGACCCACGTTTGCCATCGGTGCTGTCGTTCGGAAAAGTAATTGCCAACGGCGCAACCAATGTTATTCCCAACGAGGTAAAACTAGAAGGTACTTTTAGAACACTGGACGAAGAATGGCGCAACGAAGCGCACAAACGTATGAAGAAAATGGCCGAAGGAATTGCAGAGAGCATGGGTGGCAGTTGTAATTTCGATATCCATCGCGGTTATCCGTTTTTAATTAACGAAGAAAAACTGACTGCTAACGCACGTTCCTTTGCCGAAGATTATTTAGGCAAAGAAAATGTTTTAGATTTGGATATTTGGATGGCTGCGGAAGATTTTGCTTACTATTCGCAAGTAACTGATGCCTGTTTTTATCGTTTAGGAACGGGCAATGCCGAAAAAGGGACAATGTACTCCGTACACACTCCAAATTTCGATATTGATGAAGATGCTTTAAAGATTTCTACTGGTTTGATGGCTTACATCGCCTTGAAACAATTAGGGAATTAAGAGGTTATATTGGTCAATGGTTGATAGCTTAGACATAAATCCACCGCTACTGCATTATGTCAGGCTGAGCTTGTCGAAGCCTTTGTGGTTTAAAAAACTGAAATAATGAAGAAACTTTGTTTAGCTATCATATGTTCGCTGTTTTTTGTTGGGACAAATGCCCAGCAAATCCCTCGTTTTAATCCCGATACGATAAAAACGATAACCCTCGATTCGATAGTAAATATCAAAGCCAAACGCTTGAATATCGAAACTTTCATCGATGCCATTATCAACGATACAAGTTTCTATGAGGCTTTCCGCAATATGAAAAAATATACTTTCATTGCCGAAAATAGGGTGTACACCTACGACAAGAAGAACCAAGTTGATGGCAGGATTTACCGCAAGATACGACACAATAACGATGGCCCTTATAAAATGGAGTATCTGGTAAAAGAAAATAATGGCAAGGTTTACAAAAAGAACGGAAAATACCAATTGTACACCGTAGAGATGTTTGATTATATCTTCATGAACGCATACAATACCGATTTTGTACCTAATGCCGCACCTAGTAATGGCAAGGACAAGAAAAGTGGGAATGAAGGGTATAAGGATAAGTTGAAGACTTTGATTTTTAATCCGGGCAGGCCTATTAAAGGCGTACCGTTTATTGGTAGTAAGACTGAGATTTTTACCGCAAATATGCGCCAGTATTATGATTATACTTTTCATAGTGGCACTTATTTGGATTCTATTCCAGTTTATCGGTTTAAAGTCTCGGTAAAACCAGATTTATCCAAATGGACAAAAGATGGCATCATGATTAAGGAATTGGTAACCATTTTCGATAAGCGAAACTTTGAAATATTAGGGCGTTATGTAGATATGAAATACAGCAACATGCTATTCGATTTTGATGTGCAGATGAATATAGAAATGAGCTACTTTGATGAAGTGAAACTCCCCACAAAAATCACCTATCAGGGCAATTGGGACTATCCTTTTAAGAAAGAAGAGCGAGCGAGTTTTTTGGTGCTACATAAAGATTATCGTTTGGGCAGGGGAAAATAGCTTAGATTTTTGTAAATTTGATACACTAAAAGTACGAAATATGGATAGGATTGTTTTAGAGGTTGATAGTACTGTCGCAAAAGCATGGCGTAGTTTTTCGGCGTCCCAAAGAGCCTTTTATGAAAAAGCTTTGTCGGTATTGTTGCAGGGAGATAAAGAAAAGCAATTTAAGCAAATTTTAGATGAGGCAAGTAGCATAGCGGTTTCCAATGGACTGGATGAGGAAAAACTAAATAGACTGCTTAATGAAGAATAATAATGTATTTGTTATTGACACAAATACATTGATTAGTGCTTCTTTGCTCAAAAAATCAGTAGCCCGACAGGCGTTTGATAAAGCAATGGAACGGGGAATAATAGCTGTTTCTCATGCTACTTTAAATGAATTTTCGGATACATTTGTTAGGTCTAAGTTTGATAGATATTTACCTCTTGAAGTAAGATTGGAAATTATTGAACGGTTTAAATCTATGTCTTGCCTCGTTAATCCGAAAGTTAAAATAGACGTTTGTAGAGACTCGAAAGATAACCAGTTTTTGGAGTTGGCAATAAGTTGCAATGCCAAGTATATTATTTCCAGCGATGCGGACTTATTGGTGCTAAATCCTTATCAAAACATTAATATTGTTTCTCCCCGACAATTTTTGGAAGAATTGTTTTAAAAAAGAAGAGCGGGCAAGTTTTTTAGTGTTACATAAAGACTATCGTTTAGGTAAGAGCAAGTAATTTTCCCAATGGAAAAAGTTGATTAACTTCGTTCATTAAAATTTTATGATGAATAAACCTAATTACGCGAGAACCCTTCTGGTAATCGTATTATTTGTATGTGTATTACAATTAAATGCTCAGGTACTTACCTCCAAACAAATTGATAGTGTAGTAGAAAAAACGCTTACCACCTTTAATGTACCCGGCATTGCGGTAGCTGTAATCAAAGATGGCAAGGTAGTACATGCAAAGGGATATGGAGTTCGTTCCATAAAGACCAATATTCAAACGGATGAAAATACGCTGTTTGGCGTAGCATCTAATACAAAAGCCATGACGGCGGCTTTGTTGGGCATGTTGGTTGATGAACATAAAATTACTTGGGATACGAAAGTTACCGATATTATACCCGAGTTTAAGCTCTATGACCCTTACGTAACCAGCGAGTTTGCCATCCGCGATTTGCTCACCCACCGTAGCGGTTTGGGTTTAGGTGCAGGCGATTTGATGATATGGCCCGATTCTTCTACCGTAACCAAAGCCCAGTTGATACATAATTTGCGTTATTTAAAACCTGTATCGTCCTTTAGAACCAAATACGATTACGATAACCTACTATATATTGTTGCCGGAGAGGTAATTGCAAGAGTTGCCGGCACTACTTACGAAGATTTTTTGGAGAACAGAATATTTAAACCTTTGGGCATGACTAAAACGGCCGCCTCGTGGTATAGACTAAAAGATAAATCTAATATCATTGATGGCCATGCTCCCTATGAAGGTAAACTATTGCCTGTGGGGCTAAGTTTTGGTGAAGTTGCCAATGCCGCAGGAGGAGTCTATTCTAATGTGGTAGATATGAGCAAATGGGTAGCCTGTATGATAAACGGTGGCAAATACGGCGACAAGCTAGAAAAAACCCTGTTTAGCACTGCGGTAGCCAAAGAACTTTGGACTCCGCAAACAATTATTAACGGTGGAGGACAACAAGGATCTTTTACAAGCTATGGTTTAGGATGGTTTTTAAGTAATTTAAATGGGAATTTCCAAGCAACCCATACCGGAGGGCTTTCGGGCATTGTAACGCAGGTTACTATTTTGCCAGCGCAAAAATTGGGTATTATTGTCCTTACCAATCAGCAAAGTGGTGCGGCATTTAATGCCATTTCCAGTACTATAAAAGATGGTTACTTAAATATAAAAGGAATAGATAGAATAAAAGCATATAACGAAAACCGGTTGGCCCGGGAAAAAGAGGCAAATGAAATGGTAACCAAAATTTTAAAAGAAATAAATGCGGTTGGAACGATAAAGCAGCCCGATATTACCCATTATATGGACACTTATGCAGATGCTTGGTTTGGTGAGGTAAATATAAGCAGCAAGAACGGAAAATTACATTTTCAAGCCAAAAATTCGCCAAAACTAAGAGGAGATATGACCTATTATAAAGGCAATACCTTCATTGTAAAATGGTATGATAGAAGTTTGGATGCCGATGCTTTTGTAAACTTTTCTTTAGACCACGAGGGAAAAGCAAACGGTTTTAAAATGGCAGCTATTTCGCCGTTAACCGATTTTAGCTTCGACTTTCAAGATTTGGATTTTCGGATGGTGAGATAAAAATTATGGCTTCAGCGAAATATCATTAACAACATACTTGCTTAGTTTTGTAGATACGCTATTGTAATCTATTTTTTCTTTGCTGGCTTTCATTTTAACCTCTGGACCATGAATTACATTGTGCAAAGCCATGCCTAACCCAACTACGGCCGCAGTACCTCCAATACCAACTATTGTGGCTACATTGCCATCGTCAATAGATTGTGCTACGGCAATAGCACCTACTGCAAGCCCACCGGTAATTAATCCATAACCAATATCGCTCCTGTATTTATATACTTTGATACGGTTAATGCGCCCATAGCTTACATTAGTAGCAACATCTTTTTTGTTTACCAGTGTAATGGTAGAGTCGGTAATGGCGGTAATTTTGCCAAAAACTTTTTCTTTTCCATCTGTAAATACTACGGCGTTGTAAGGTGCTCTTTTATGTTGTGCATAAGTCACTTGTGTTACAGCAGCTAAAAAAAATAGGAAGAAAAAGGGTTTGACAGATAATCTCATTATATGGTCTGAAAAATTTGAATAAAGATAAGAAATAATTTATTGTACGGTTAAACACTTAAGGTTTTAATTCTTAAAACTGTCAACTACTTATTATTTCTAACAATTGATAAGGCTTAATGTTCAGCACATCGGCAATTTGGTAAAACTTGGGTTTATAACCATTGTTTAATGAATTTTAAATGACCGCTTTAAAAAGTATAAAAAACAATTAGAAATAAAACGAAAGTTTCTTTTGATAAAAATGCTATATTGGCAAACAAATCAAAAGTACAAGTATGAAACGATTTCTATTCTTTAAGCATTTATACACAACGAAAAAAGTGATAATAACTATTGTGCTATTGCTCGGTAGCACACACCTTTTCGGGCAAAAGCAGAACATTCATATAGCAACTAATGATATATCTTTGATTATGACTGTAACCGATCAGGGAGAACTGCTGTTCCAGCATTTTGGGAAAAAAATTGCCGACGACTCACCTTTTCTGAAGAAGAAATCGTACCGCAGGGAAGACCATGGCACCGACCCCCAAGTTTATGCTACTGCCGGAGGACGTAATTTTAGAGAGCCTGCTTTACGGGTAACCCATGCAGATGGCGACCTCAATACAGAATTAATATATGTAAGCCACAGCCAATCCTCACTTAAAGATGGCAATGTGCAACAGACGGTAGTGCAGCTAAAAGACAAAAAACTTCCTTTACTTGTTAACCTTACATTTAAAGCGTTTAAAAAGGAAAACGTAATTACCCAAAGCGTAGAGATACGTAACGATGAGAAGAAAGAGGTGGTATTGCACAATTATTACTCAGCCTACCTGCCAATTAAAGCTAATGACTATTATTTAAATTCGTTTAATGGTGCGTGGGCTAGGGAAATGCAACTGGAAGAGACCAAACTTGGTCACGGTATCAAATCAATTGAAAGCAAGAAAAATGTAAGGGCGACGCATACCGAAAACCCATCGTTCCTGCTATCGCTAAATGCGCCCATGAGTGAAAACTTTGGAGAAGTAATTGCGGGTGCTTTGGCATGGAGCGGCAACTATAAACTTAATTTTGAACTCGATGAATTTAACGTGCTGAACATATCGGCAGGCATTAATCCCTACGCTTCAGAATACCATCTTAAGCCCGGCAATAGCTTTTATACACCAGAAATGGTATTTACCTACAGTAATGTCGGGGCCGGAGGGGCAAGTCGCAACCTGCACGATTGGGCAAGAAACTATCAGGTATACGATCCAAAAACCATTCGTCCTACTTTGTTGAACAGTTGGGAAGGAGCTTATTTCAAGTTCGATGAAAAAACACTGACCGATATGATGGACGATGCTGCCGATATGGGCTTGGAAATGTTTGTGTTGGACGATGGCTGGTTTGGCAATAATTATCCGAGAGACAATTCCCATGCCGGACTGGGTGATTGGCAAGTGAACAAAACCAAATTGCCCCGAGGTATAGGCTATTTGGCAGATTATGCCGTAAGCAAAGGGCTTAAGTTTGGTATTTGGATAGAGCCCGAAATGGTAAATCCCGAAAGTGACCTCGCCAAGCAACATCCAGATTGGGTGGTAAAAAGTAATGGACGAGAGGCTACTACCATGCGCCAACAATGGCTGTTAGATTTAGCTAACCCCAAAGTACAAGATTTTGTGTTCGGTGTTTTCGACCAAACCATGAAACTATCGCCCAATATCGCTTATATAAAATGGGATGCCAACAGGCACGTAGAATCGGCAGGCTCTGCTTTTCTTGCCGCAGACAGGCAATCACATTTTTGGATAGATTATGTACAGGGCTTGTACAAAGTGTACCAACGTATCAGAGATAAATATCCCAATGTCATTATACAGGCCTGTTCATCGGGCGGTGGGCGTGTAGAATATGGTGCCTTAAAATATCATCAAGAAATATGGACCAGCGACAATACAGACGCACTAAGTAGAGTATTTATCCAATATGGTACTAATCTGATATATCCGGCATTGGTAACCGGTTCACATGTTTCGGCAGTGCCAAACCACCAGACAAATCTTATTGTGCCGCTAAAATTCCGTTTCGATTTGGCCATGACCGGACGTTTGGGCATGGAACTTCAGCCTAAATCTATGTCGGCCAGTGATAAATCTTTTGCCAAAACGGCCATAAATAATTATAAAAAAATACGAGATGTGGTAACGGCCGGAGATTTATACCGTATAAACTCTCCTTACGACGGAACCGGTTATTACTCGTTGGCCTATGTAAGCAAAGACAAAAGCAAGGCGGTCTTGTTCGGCTTCTGTATCAATTATCAGGGAAGAACATTAACGCCAAAATTTAGGCTAAATGGTATTGCTCCCGATAAAAAATACAAGTTGAAAGAACTTAATGTAACCAAATCTAAGTTTTGGGGAGAAGGAGAGGTGTTCTCTGGCGAATACCTTATTAATGAAGGTCTTAATCCACAACTGCAAAAAGTGTTTGATAGCGGTGTTTTTCTGCTCGAAGAAGTAAAATAATTTTTTAGAAATCATGGAAGAAAATTCAAAATTTAAAAGAAGAGGTTTTGTAAAAAGAGTAGCTGGCATAGTAGGGGCAATTGGGCTTACCAATATACCTTTGGTTAGCGATGCTGAGCCAAAGAGCAATTATAACGATGCGGAATTAGAACATAAATTTCTAACAAAACCATATCTGCAAAGCCCTATGGAAGGGGAGGTTACGGTTAGCTTTATTACTAACAAGCCAACGCATAGTTGGGTAGAGTATGGCACGGATAAAAATTTGGGAAGCAAGGCCGAAACCACTAGGTTAGGGCTTGTAGAAGCGAATAACCGCATATATGCTATCACATTGAAAAATCTGCACGCCGGAAAACGTTATTACTATAAGGTACTTTCGAGAGATTTTCAGCAATATGACCCTTACAAAGTAATTTATGGCGAAACCATAGCAACAGAAATCTATGATTTTATAGCCCCCGATGTTAATAAGGATGGTTTTTCTATGCTCATCCTAAACGACATCCACGATAGGCCAAAATCTTTTGCCCATCTTTTAAACCTTAATGGTAACAATCCGTTTGATACGGTTTTTTTAAACGGAGATATGTTCAATTATCAAGTGGACGAGAAACAGATTATTACAAATCTGATAAATCCATGTACAGAAGTTTTCGCTACAAAAACTCCCTTTATGTTTATTAGGGGCAATCACGAAACAAGGGGCAAGTTTGCCAGAAGTTTACCCGATTATTTCGATAATCCGTATAAAGAGCAGTATTTTACCTTTAGCCGTGGCTCTGCCTATTTTATATGTTTAGACACAGGCGAAGACAAAGTAGATAATGATAAGGAATATTTTGGGCTGGCAGCATTTGATGACTATCGGGAAAGGCAGGCTGTTTGGTTAGAAGATCAGTTAAAAAGCAAGGCGTTTAAAAAGGCAAAGTATAAGGTGGTATTGATGCACATTCCGCATTACCATTCGGGAGAGTGGCATGGGACAACACATTGTAGAAAGTTATTTGGCCCGTTGTTTAACAAGTATAAAATAGATTTGATGATATGTGGACATACGCACCGTCATGGGATGTATGCCGCCAAAAAAGGAGAACACGATTATCCGATGATTATAGGTGGCGGCCCAAAAGAGGGTACGCGTACCTTAATACGGTTGGATGTAAATAGCAACAAACTTTCTGTTAAGGTTCTTGACGATAAGGGAGCAGATTTGTATAAGTTGGATATTTAATTTATACAGATAATCTGATGGTGTAAATATCTCTTAATTTTGATTTCCCATTGTAAGATTTCTTCTGATTTCTGTAATGAGTAAAGCACTATCATTAATCTGTGGTATATGCCCGCTATTTTTTGCTTCAACAAAACGACTGTTGGTAGAAAGTTTTAACAAATCATGTTGTACTTCGTTAACTAATGCCTTGTATTCATTTTTTACAACAGCATCTTTAATTTTTGCATAGCGGATATCGGAAGTGCCCATAATAACGGTTAACGGAATGTTGCCAAATGATGAATACTGTTCGGCATCTTTGAAGTTCAGTTTGTCGTTATCAAGTTCCTCCAAAACTTTATGGTACGATTTATAAAAAAAATCTTTTTCTAATTTATGTAATGGGTGGTTTAGCGGAATTTCTGGGGATATTGGCACGAAAGAAAAAAACGTTCTGTAAATACCTATGTTAACCACCAAATTGATTAACCATTTGGGAGGAATATTCAACGCTTTCAAAAGTTCTGGAGAAGCTTTTTCTAGCTGTTTCGGATGGGCAGCTTCGGCAAAGATAATTCCCTTAATATCCTTTTCGTTGTGTTTAATGAAACGCCTCAAGTAAATACCGGCCATAGAATGTCCAACAAGGATGTAAGGCTTGGGGCAATTTGTTTTCTCTAAGAGGGTTTCCAATTCTTCGCTCACCTGATTATTGGTTACAGGCAAACCATTGTCTTTGCTAAACATTAGTCCGTTACGGTCGTAGGATATGGTTACTGCATTTTGTGATACGCTGTCCTGTACCTGCTGCCAAATGGCGTGGCTACTTCCCATGCCCGATTGAAACACTACGGTACAATGCCCTTTTCCCTTTTTTACGTAATGAAGCGGTGCACCGTTAATTTCTACAAAAGTTTTTCCTTTAAGAGCCTGTTTCTCTAATGCCCATCTAGCGTATCTTTCAAATAAAAAACCAACCAATAATAAAGAGACAAAAACAACAAAAGACCATTTTAGGAAAGATACCGCAAGTTCTATCATGATAGTTTTTTTAACGTGATAAGGGTTTACAAAGCAATCTATTATTATCGATAGAACCAATAAAACTATAATGATAATTCGATTTTCATAATAAATACTTCCATATTCATAAACGCATGAGTTTCAAAAAGAATATTTTTGTATCGAATGATTACTCTTGGCGTATATCTACTTTTTGTGAGTGCCCTTGCCGGCTATCGATCGTCTAAATATTTCCCCAACCAAATAAAGGTACTGCCATGGCTGGGTAAAGTTTGGTGGAGTTGGGGAACTGGTATTTTAGGTACAATAGTATTGTTGGCAGAGAAAGGTTTCACCATTGGGATTTTATTGTCTTTATGTGCATATATGGCATTTTCTTGTTGCATTATATTTTTTGCCAGTGCCAATAGTTGGTTTAGGTCTTCAGCACTTGTTCTGTTTCACGCTATCTGTGTTTTGGGCTTTATTTTAAAATTCTGATATGCCTGCCAACCCAAAATATTTAAGCTCTCCGGGGCAGCGAGTGCTAAAAATTAGTGCAGGTTTATTGGGCGGTTATCTACTCTCAACAATCCTGCACCTTGTTATGGCCTTAATTCCCGGTGTTGGATTTAACCTTTTAGTTTCGGGAACAATAACAGGTTTTTTATTATGGGCAGTATTTATGGTGATAGCCTTTTTAGCCCGTAACGGATGGGTAATATGGGGCATTTATTTGTTCCTCTCGTTGGTGTTTGGATTGATAGCCTATAACGGAGGCGGTACAATATGAAAGGACTGGGGTCAAGGGCTTATAATATTTTGTTCCACACACATACCGTAAGCGGTATTGTAATTAGTGTAGTGCTGTTCGTTATCTTTTTTGCAGGCGCAATATCTCTGTACAAAAAAGAGATGTACCAATGGGAAGACCCTGCTGCACGCATACCTGTGGTAAATAACATCGATTACGAGCGCTTGATTTTAAGATTGGATTCGATAAAATCCGGAGCTAAAGAAGCGGATGAATTGACGGTAAAACTACCCTCTATCGAACGTCCTATATATACGGTCTATGTGCCAATCGCATCTTCCGCCGGAACTTATTATGCTACTTTTATATACAATCCGGTTACAGACCATATTACCGAACTTTTTAATGGCGATGGTACAACTACGGGAGAAACACTTTACAGATTACACTTTCTAGATCAGGTGTCTTGGTACATAGGGCGATATATTGCAGGTTTTGTTTCGCTATTCTTTGCATTTGCTATTATAACGGGCTTGCTTATCCATTGGAAAAACATTGTTTCCAAGTTTTACGCCTTTTCATTTAAACAGGTAAAAAAGCAATTTTCAACAAATGCACATACCGTATTTGGCATTATAGGCTTGCCTTTTCAACTGATGTACGCCATTACGGGAGCGTTTTATATGCTGAGTATTTTGGTGTTGGCACCGGCAGTTGTAACCTTGTTTAAAGGAGACCAACAAGAATTGGTAAAAAGAATATATCCTCCGGAGGCTTTCCATAAACACGATGAAAACACCAAACAGGCAAACCATGTTCCCATAGGGCAGGGATTGCAGAAAATACGTAATGATTACCCCGAATATGAGGTTTCATATCTGGAAATTATTAACTTGGGGAAAAAGCAGGCAGCACTAAGTGCCGATTTGGTAAACAGTAAGTCTTTTAACCAAGATGGAACAGTGGTTTTAGACCTCGTTTCCGAAAAATATAAATTAGAAATTAAGCCGGGAGAGAAAAACTATGCCCAATCTATTTTGCAGGGGATTAGCAAAGTTCATTTCGGTAGTTTTGGCGGATGGCTGTTAAAGGCAATATACTTTATACTGTCCATATTTACCTGTTTCGTAATTATTAGTGGGGTATTGATTTGGAAAGAAGCACGAAATAAACCAACATATACCGACCGTCAACGTAGCTTTCATCATCGGGTTACCATGCTCTATCTTTCTATTTGTTTTAGTTTGTTTCCGGCAACAGCTTTGCTTTTTAATGCCGAGCAACTTGTGCCTACGGTTTCGGGGCATGCCAACAAGGTAAATACTATTTTCTTTTTGGGTTGGTTAATGTTTGCTGCGGTAGGTTGCTTCCTCAAAACAGAAAAAAATATGATACGCTATTGCCTTTTTTTGGGAGGAACTTTGGCATGTATTGTTCCTTTGTCCAATGGTCTTGGTACCGGAGATTGGTTTTGGAAATCGTTAGCAAACCACCCTTATGTTTTTATGGTAGATATGGTATGGTTAATTACTGGAGTGTTTAGCTTAGCCCTAACTTTTATGATGCGTAAAAAAGTATCAAACTAGCTTTTGGATTTTTATACTCTCTATTTCTCCCTTAACTTCATTGGTGGATAACCATGCGTTTTTTTAAAAGCAATGCTAAAGTTCGATGTGTTTTGATAGCCCAAAAGCATGCCTATTTCCTGTACAGATAGCTGGGTGTCTAATAAATATCTTTTAGCCTGATGCATTCTGATGTCTTGCAGGTAACCAAAAACAGTATTGCTAAATATAATTTTGAAACCTGTTTTAAGTTTGGTCTGGTTAATGCCAACCTGATGTGCAAGTTCAATAATGGTAAGCGGTTTTTCCAGGTTGTTGCGTATAATCGACGCCGCTAAATGTATTCTTTCTTGGTCGGCAGTACTCAGTTCATTGTTATGCTTCTGGTTTTCTACATTTTCGTAAAGCAGAGCAATAAGTTCATAAGCCTTCGATTCCAGATAGATTCTTCTGGTCAAACCCTCGTAAGTGCAGGTTTTTATATCCTGTATCGTATTATAAATAGCCGGACTAATGCTAATCTTGTTCTGAGAAAACTTTCCGCTAATATCTTTATGTATTTGTGCTATAAAACTATCCATTAGTTTTGATTCGCCGGCATAACGGTTTAGTACAGATAAGGGGAGATGTATATCAAAAGTACTATATGGAATATCTTTTTGGAAAAGAATTTTGGCTTGGTTCTCTTCGGCAGAAAGAAACATAATATTGCCCGATCTAGCAGGAGTAATATGCTCTTTGTTAGACTTATCGCGGTAGAATATGCCTTTGTCAGATAGGTTTAATTGAATTTCTAGTAATGAGGTATCACCTCTTCCAGAAATATTTACATCATCTTGCATGTGGTAATGACTCTCCTGAATAGATAAATGTTGATGTAAAACCTGTTCCTTATAAAGAATGTTCCCTTTGGGAGTTGCCACTTTTATTTGATTAATGTTCTCTTTATTAATAGAGGTGTAAATCTCATCAGAAGAAGAAACAAAGTCACTAAAATCAGAGCCTAAAATCTCATATCCCATAATACTTCCCTTTTCATAATAAATACTTCCACATTCATAACCCTCCAAGTTGGCATAAATATAATTTTGCCGAACAAAGCTAATTTATAATTAGTATAAATAAAAGAGATTTTAGTGAAATAATATATGTAATGTGATGCCATCGTTAAAATAATTTAATTTTTTACAGATGTACTTGATTCCCAAGTTACGAACGTATAAATAATAAGAAAATACAGTGAACCTCATTCTGATACCTTTTGTGTTTAGACAATTAAATAATATATGTTTTATTATAGTAATATTATGCTTAGGCATAATGTCATCTTATGCACAGTCAGATACCAGTACTAACAAGCCTAAGCAATTGCCTGCCGATACCGTCCGGCTTAAAACTGTATCTGTTTTTGGATATTCTGAAACCCAAAAGGCCAATCGTCAGGCTTATAATATAACGGCTATTGACGCCAAAAAACTGCATAATAGTACATTGGATATTGCCCAAGTTTTGAATCGTGTACCTGGGGCACGTTTGCGTGAAACTGGTGGGATTGGATCCGATTTTGATTTTTCCATCAGCGGCTTCTCCGGAAAACGGATTAAATTCTTTCTCGATGGTGTACCGATGGATGGTTTTGGTTCGGCATTTCAGATCAATAACATACCGGTAAACATGGCCGAACGGGTTGAAGTATATAAGGGCGTTGTGCCTATATGGTTGGGAAGCGATGCTTTGGGCGGTGCTGTAAATATTATCACCAACAACAAAATGAAAAATTTTGTGGATGCATCGTATGCTTATGGTTCGTTCAATACACACCGATCTTACTTAAATGTAGGCTATACTTCGCCAGGTGGATTTGCACTACGTCTAAACGCTTTTCAGAACTATTCGGATAATAACTATAAGGTAACATTGGATGCTGCCAATATTCGGACAGGAAAATATTACAGGGATACCACACTACGTCGCTTTCACGACAACTATCATAACGAAACGGCCATCGTACAAATGGGGTTAGTGGGTCAGAAATGGGCAGATGAGCTTTTGTTGGGTATCACACTAGGGCAGTATTATAAAGAAATTCAGACGGCTGCCACACAGGATGTTGTTTTTGGGGCATGGCATGAGAGAGGTGCTATCGTTATGCCTGCAATCAAGTTCAGAAAGAAAGGTTTTTTGACCAAGCATCTGGATATGACCCTAAATGCCAACTATAATTTAGGCAAAATTAGTAATGTAGATACCGTACATGCCCGCTTCGGTTGGCTGAGAGACTCGATAACTTACCGGGGTAAGGGCGGCGAGTATATGTACAATTACTATAAGTATAGAAACAACAATGCGAATGTAAATGCCTCGTTGGCTTACCGTATCAACGACCACCACAGCTTAGCACTAAACAATAGTTTTTCACGCTTCAACAGGAGAGGGGAAAATCTGGTAAATCCGTTGCAGATTGATAACATCCCTCAGGTAAACAATAAAAACATTCTGGGCCTGAGCTATCAATATGAGCTGCCCGAAAAGCTTGACCTGACGGTATTTGGTAAGTATTATTCGCAAAAGGGACATACAGAGCTCGTAGACATAGATTATTCACGAGATCCAGATACCTTGTATATCCCCAAGCAGGTCGGCCGAAATGAATTTACGTACGGAGGAGCCCTGTCTTATTTTGTTATATCGCGATTGCAAATGCGGGCATCTTATGAAAAGGCACTTCGCCTGCCCGATCATGAAGAACTTTTTGGTGATGTAGTCTATCGAGAGGGTAATTGGGATCTACTGCCTGAAACCAGCGATAATGTCAACATCGGTCTAAATTATACCTTGCCCATCCATCAACACAGGTTCTATATCAGTGCCATAGGTACATACAAAAAAGCCGATGACTATATGTACGATACTTTTAGCCCCTTAGAAAACAAATTGGTTACCAAAAATCTGGTAAAGGTCAGTTCGGTCGGCGTCGAATCGGAAATACGTTATTCTTATGGCCGGTTACTTACTTTGGGGGCAAGCCTTACCTATCAAAATATACGGGATAAACACCCTTACCGTACCGATATTTTGACCGATCCGCCATTGCCCAGCCCAACTTACAATGAAAGAATACCTAATATACCCTATTTATATGGCAATGCCGATGCGTTATTGCTTCTAAATGATGTTCTAGAACAGAATGATCGGCTAAGCATAGGTTATAACATGCTCTATGTACACCAATTTTATCTGTATTGGGCAATTGATGGTGCGCCGGAAACAAAAAGAACCATTCCCGAACAGCTATCGCACGATATCAGCATAGTCTACATACTTAAAAACGGCCGGTACAATATCGGGTTTGAGTGCAGAAACATAACTAACGACAGATTATACGACAATTTTAGCTTACAGAAGCCGGGGAGATCATTTTCTCTAAAGGTTAGATATTTTTTAAACAAATAAATAAATAAAAACAATTTGACATGAATTATAAACAATTACTGATTGGCTTGAGCAGTGTAATATTGTTGCTCGCCGCTTGCAAAAAAGAAAATAAACCTAACGATCCCAATACGGAAGATCCAATTGTGGAAGAACCTAAGGAGCACATATATGTCATCTCTGCGAGAAGTACAACCTATGGGGCAGATGTGTTGTATACAGCTTCATCGTTGGATGAGGGAAGTTTGGTTACGAAGGCTCAGGGCATAGAACAGAGCGGGCAAAGAAACTACGTAACAAATGGAGGAACATTGGTTAGCCTGAAGTTTGGCGGTGGTGGTGCCGGTGCAGTAACTGCTTATAAAGCAAATACGAATAAAGAACTGGAAAAATTAACCGATTTTCAAACCGAGACCATGTACGCATATGGCAGTGTAGACGATGATATTCTAATGATGAAACAAGCCTGGCAGCCTGCAGAAACATTTTCGCAATGGTATAGGTTTGATACCAAATCACTACAAATTGTAGCTCAAGGCGAATTTAATTCTGTGGAACTCGGCGGGGCAGCGAAGAATGAAAAAGTATTTTTCAATAGTTTTACCAAGGTTGGCAATTACGTCTTTGCACCTTACTGGAGTATACATAGTGGTCAAACATTCTCCACAGATTATCTGGATAGTGTGTACGTGGCTGTTTATGAATATCCATCGATGAAAGTGCATAAAATAATCCGCGACGGCAGAACAGGTTCCATTGGCAACTATTTAGCAAGCGGTGCAGATCTAGACGAGAAAGGAGATTTTTACGTGATAGGAACCAAGGCGCAATTCAGAAACAACGCTGCCAAGGAAAGGGCAAGCGTAACACCTGCAGGTATCCTGCGTATCAACAAAGGTACTACTGAGTTTGACAAGACTTACTTTGTCAACATATCTGAAAAGATAGGTCAAGATCAAATCATAGGAAGAAAGCTATATCTGGGTAAGGGCTATTTCTTGATTACGACAGGTAGCCCTATTGGTATAGCCGCAAACCCTTATGCTACAACCGTATTGTATGGTTTTAAACCGAAATTTGCCGTTGTCAATGTATATGATGGCTCGTTTAACTGGGTTACAGGCGTGCCTGATGCGTCGAATATACAATATGTGTCAGAGTACAGCCCTAATTATTCTCCGTTGGATGGTACAGGTTACATGGCAATTACCTATACGGAAGGAAGCAGTGTTCGGTCGTCTGTATTCAAGTTTGATGGGGCTGCGGCTACTGCAACAAAAGGGATTACTACGAGCACTTTTATTACACATATCTCAATACTTCCGGTTTCAAAATAAGTTTGTTTTGTGCAAAAGTCTGCTGTGTTTAAGTCCAGAATCGAAACTGTAACAGCCAAGTCTTTGTTGCTTACCGATGGCAAAGATGCTCTTACAAGTATAAACTGGGCGCCAGTTGTTAAAAACAGGTAATAGTGAGATTGTTTAGAAGTAAGCCAAATACAAAAGGCTAACCTTTAGACAATCTCATAATTTATATATAAAAGGGATTAGGTAATGCTGTTTACTTGTTTGTTTTCATTTGAAGCCTTAAGTAACCTTTTGATTAGGAGCGAAACAAAATGATCAGGGCTACCATTACAGCAAACCTGTCTGCATTATTAAGGTAATTTTTTATGGTTTTGGTTGCTCTTGTAATATGGGTATTAATTGTGCCAGGGGTAATACCTAGCATAGCACTCACCTCTTCGTAAGATTTTTTCTCCAGTTTGCAAAGGGTAAAAACAAGTTTTTGTTGCTCTGGCAAACGCGAAATGGCTTCATGTACCTTGGCTTTAATTTCATCTTCCAGTTCGCCATTCTCAAATTGCTCGTATATTTCAGTTGACTTAATTGCTACATGATTTTGCATTTTGGTTTCCCTAGCTAGTTTACGTAAGTAATCATAAACAATATGTTCGGCAATACGATACAAATAAGATTGAAAAGATTGAGTAGGATCTATTTGTTCTCGTTTATCCCATACCTTTAAAAAGAGATCTTGAAGCAGTTCCTCCGCAATTACATCTACACGAACCATTTTAAGCAGTTTTCTGTATAGTGGAGAACTGTATTTTTTGTAGAAATAATTGAACGCTCCTTGCCCACCAGCTTTGAGTTCGGCTAACAGTAGGTTTTCTTCGATATGGACGGTATTATCTTTCAAAAATGGTCAGGTTTAGGCATGTGCAAATTACGCAAAAAAATCAGCATTTAGAATACTCTTCTGGCCTTGCTTACAACATCCTTACATACGCAATATGAAGTAATTGTTAAAATAATTTAATTTTTTTTCTATCGGTTGTACTTGATTTCTAAATCTCGAACGTATAAGCAATAAAAAACACAGTGAACCATTCATACACACTTAAAGAACTTTATGCCAAACTTGTTGATCAAACTATTGATGAGCAAGAACTGCTCTGGCTAAAGAAGTATTTCAATACCGGCAATCCGGAAGAAATGTATCGTTTGATTAGATCTGAATTTGAACTGCCTGATCAAATGAATATTCCAACTCCAAAAGAACAGGAAGTTTTAGCAAGAGTGTATCAGAGCATAGCACAACAGCGGTTTAGAGAGGCTCTAGTGGTAGCTAAAATTCCAAAGGCTAGGCTTTGGTTGCGTATTGCTGTGGCAGCAGCAATTATAGCTGTGATATTTAGTGCAGGGCTATGGTATTTCGGGAATACCCTTAAAGTTGAAAAAAACATCAATTATGTCAATGATATAGCTCCGGGCAAAAATGGCGCAACACTCACGCTAGCTAATGGCAGAAAAATATTGATCAACGATGCGCTTACCGGAAATATCGCGAACGAATCGGGCGTAAAGATTTCCAAGACCAAAGAAGGACAGATTATTTATGAGATTACGAACAATGAAATCGGAATTTTGTCTTACAACACCCTGTCAACTACACGGGGAGAACAAACGCAGGTGCGTTTGCCTGATGGGACTATAGTGTTCTTAAATGCCGAATCTTCATTACGATATCCCACTAGTTTTACAAATATCAAAAACAGAGAGGTTGAGCTTAAGGGAGAGGGTTTTTTCTCAGTAAGCAAGGATAAATTACATCCTTTCATTGTACATTCTAAAGGTCAAAAAGTAGAGGTTTTGGGCACACAGTTTAATATCAATGGCTACAATACTTCAAATGCGGTTATGACCACCTTGGTAGAAGGCAGTGTAAAAGTTTCTGGTGTAGTTTCGAAAGAAATGGCTATGCTTAAACCTGGACAGCAATCCTCATTCAAAAATGGTTCATTAACGATTAAAGAGGTGTTGATAGATGATGCCGTGGCTTGGAAAGATGGCTATTTTTATTTTTCTGGCGAATTGCAGACCATATTGCAGGATATAGGCCGGTGGTACGATGTTAAAATACAATATGATACCAATTCTCATGTACATGTGCGCCTAGATGGGCATGTATCACGCCAACTTACGCTTAACAAATTATTAAAATATCTAGGGGAAGCAACAGGTGGTGTACAGTTCGAACTACAGATTGTTCAAGGAGAAAGGAGGATTATTGTAAAATAATATATACCTGCAAAGGTGGTTTAGCATAAAAAAGCGACCTCAAGTCTGGAACACTTAAAGGCCGCACATGCTGGCGTACAATAAGCTAATCAACAATAAACTAACCATTATTCAACCAAACAATACAAACATAAGCAAAAAAGCTAAAGCTTGTATTGTCCAAAACTGGACATTTATGAATAAAATTTTACCCTCGGCTGGTGGGAAATCCAGTCAATACCTAAACTATTGGATTATGCGGTTATTCCTCACTTCCCTTATTATAAGTGTTGCGATGGTTAATGTATTTTCGTATCGGGGTGCGGCACAAGTAGTCACACTGCGTGAACAGAATACTTCCTTGCGACATGTCTTGTTAAAAATTAGGGAGCAGACGGGTTATAGTTTTCTCATCAGGGAAGAACTCTATAAAAAGGCTAAACCCATCAGTATCCGCCTTAACAATGTACCACTAAACGATGCATTAAAACAATGTCTTGATGGTCAAAATCTCATCTTTACTATTCATGATGAAGATAAAACTATTGTGGTAAACGAATATGTTGCCCCACCAGCGAAATCAAAAGAACAGGAGGAGGGGCTTATGGACAATTATTTTCAGCGAGATTCATTGATTTTGGTAACCGGAACGGTGAGCGATTCTACTGGGGGGCAATTCCTTGTGGGAGCCACTGTAAAAGTTGTTAATAGACCAATACAGACCACAACCGATGCGCAGGGACGTTTTACGCTCCAAAAAGTGCCACGCAATGCTATGCTAGAAATTAGTTATGTAGGCTATAAAAGCGTACAGATGAAAGCATTTATAAGAATGTTTGTGCGTTTGGGCCAAAGTACCGAGTCTATGAAAGAAGTAGTAGTAACAGGGCTTTTTGAACGCAAAAAAGAAAGTTTTACCGGCTCTACTACTACCTTTTCGCAAAAAGAACTCCTTCAGGTGGGCAATATCAACGTATTAAAAAGTTTGTCAAACCTCGATCCGTCTTTTCGTATTATGGAAAACCTCCAATTTGGTTCAGACCCCAACAGGTTAGAGGAGGTACAGATGCGTGGGCAAACCGGTCTGCCCGATCTGAACAACGAGTATGGTACCAATCCAAATCTCCCACTTTTCATATTAGATGGCTTTGAAACTAACCTGCAAAGAGTTAAAGACCTTGATATTTATCTGGTAAAGAGCATTACCCTGTTAAAAGATGCTGCATCAAAGGCGGTGTATGGCTCCAGGGCAGCCAATGGCGTAATTGTTATAGAAACTATGCGCCCGCCAGTCGGTAAATTACAGGTAACTTATAATTACAACCTCAATGTAGAGCTACCCGATCTGAGCAGTTATAACTTGGCCGATCCCATGCAAAAGTTACAGATAGAAATGATGACAGATTCGAGGCTTAAGCGCTTGAACGGAGCATTGAGTATAACTCTTGATTACTGGCGAGAATATGATGCCAAGCTGGAAGAAATTTTACGTGGCGTAAACACCTATTGGTTAAGCCAACCTTTGCGCAACGGATATGGTCAGCGCCACTCGCTAATGTTAGGTGGTGGGCAAAATGAACTGCAATATTCCATAGAAATGGGCTATAACGATATAAAAGGGGTAATGGAAGGCTCGCAGCGAAGGGTTTATTCCGGAGGTGTGCAATTGTCCTATCGTAAAAAAAGCATATCGGTTAATAATACCTTAAGGCTTAGTTATACTAAGGGCGAAAATTCACCTTACGGTAGTTTTCAAAATTTTGCCGAGCAAAATCCCTACATAAGGTTAAGGGATGAGAATGGTAACTATACATTTAACAGCCCCATGTACAATGGTACTGTTGGCGTACAAGACTTTACTACAGAAGGTAATATCGTAAACAATACCGAAGTGGTATGGAACATCCTCACTTCTTTACGTTTAAATGCCAGGTTAGGGCTAACACAGGCCAATACCAACACAGATGTATTTCTTCCCGCTTCTCATAATTCTTTCGTGCAAATCAATGCAAATCAATACAATCCGAATAATATGTTAAGGGGCAGTTATACCAAAGGAGAGAGTAGCCGAAGCCAAATGAACACCACACTTGGCTTAAGCTATAACAAGGTGCTTGGCAAAAGCACTGTTTTTGCCAATATAGGGACGGATGCCAATGCATCATCACAGGAGAACTATGGTTTTCAGGTAGTTGGATTTCCAAATGCCAACCTCAATTTTCCGGCTGCTGCTGTGCAATATGCCCCTAATTCACGCCTTAGCGGTACCGAAAACAAAACAAGGGACATGGGCTTGTATGCAGCTGTAAACTATGCCTTTGATGATCGCTATCTGGCCGATTTGTCATGGCGTACCACCCGTTCCTCTCAATTTGGGACAGATAGGCCCAATGCACAATTTTGGTCGGCAGGTTTAGGCTGGAATATCCACAACGAGCCATTTATGAAGAAAAATGGGGTTTTTAATACTTTCCGCATTACAGCCAATACAGGTTATACCGGTACACAACCTGTTAACGCCTATTTGGGTTATCCGGTATATCGTTACCAGTTAGATAACCTGTATTTTGGGCAGTATTCGGTAGAACTGGCGGCCATGGCTAATCCTTTACTGAGTACACAGCGCAAACAGGATAACAACATTAGCCTTAATGTAACATTTCTTAACAACAGGCTTAACCTATCGGCAGATTATTACGTGTCTAACACAGATGGGTTATTGATTGACATTAACCTGCCCAACTCCACAGGTTTCAGTTCCTTTAAAGCTAACCAAGGGAAAGTTGAAAATAGGGGTATAGATGGAAGGTTGAACTATCAAGCCTATCGTAACCTCAAAAAAGGCGATTTTGTATCTATCTATGCAACCATGGGCCACAATACCAATAAGCTAAAGGAATTGTCCAATACGCTTATAGCCCTTACCTCTAGTCAGGATAATGTAATGAGTTCTGCCTTGAAGCAGCGCTTTGAGGTAGGTACATCTTTAAATGCCATCTGGGCGGTACCATCGCTTGGTATAGATCCCGCTACGGGCAAGGAAGTATTTCAGAAGAAGGACGGCAGCGTTACCTATGATTGGGATGCGGCAGACCAGATAGCCGCGGGCGATGCCATTGCCAAACTGTATGGAAACCTAGGCTTTAGCGTACGTTTTAGTGGCTGGCAGTTAAACACCTCTTTTGCCTATAATTTGGGTGGCTATAAATACAATACCACCTTGTTAAACAAGGTGGAGAACATTAACCCTACTAAAAACGTAGATGCAAGGGTGTTTACCTCTCGCTGGCAGCAGCCCGGCGATGCCACTTTTTTTAAGGGTATTACCGATTTGGGAATTACTTATCCCACCACCCGTTTTGTAGAAAAATGGAACGAACTGACCATGGCAAACATCAATCTTTCTTATGATATGGATCGTTTAGACTTTGTTAAACGGGCGAAATTGAGGCGGTTGCGTGCTTCGGTGGTAATGGATACGCCATTTGTACTTTCAACAGTGGGTATGGAAAGGGGTACGTCATACCCTTTTGCACGAACCTTTTCATTCACTTTACAAACTAATTTTTAAACCATAAACTATGAATATTAAGATATACCATACATGGTTGGGATTAATGGTTTTGTTGGCAATGCTTTCCTGTAAAAAATGGACAGATGTAAAACCTACTATCGAAGTTCGTGGCGAATTGATTTTTTCTAGCGAAGCTACTGTTCAGGAAGCACTAAACGGCGTGTATAGCCGTATGGGACAAGCGGCAGGCTATGGCTGCAACATGACCTGGGGCTTTGTTGATGCCATGGGTGGGGTTTACAATACGGCACGGTTACAAGATTTTGAGGTAGAAGCATCAACCGGGAAATTCGATAATATCCTTACCGCAGGTGTAATAGAACAGCTATGGAACAATACCTACAATGCCATAGCAAATGATAATAATCTCATTAGCGGTATAGATCAGGCCGACCCCTCCATTTTTAATGGTAATAACAAAGATTTAATGAAGGGCGAAGCCTTAGCGCTGCGTGCCATGCTACATTTTGATATGTTGCGGCTTTTTGGCCCTACAGTAAATAGTAGCGCATGGAACCAGCCTATACTGCCTTATGTTACCGTATACAGCAGCAATATAACACCAAGAATTAACGGCCCGGAAATTATAACCAAATTGTTAGCCGATTTGGCGCAGGCAGAAGAACTATTAAAGAAAGATCCTATATTAAGTACCGTAGTGGTAAACGAACTTAGGGCCAGAAAAGTGCGCCTTAATTATTATGCAGTAAAAGCCCTACAGGCACGTTTGTATTTGTGGTTGGGCGATAAGCCCAAGGCGTTGGAAGCCGCTAAGGTAATCATAGATGCCGTTCCACAAAAATTTTCTTGGACAAGTGTTTCGGATATAAATTCCTCTGTATCGTATGATTATGTGTTTGCTTCAGAAAATATTTTCTCGCTGTATGTGAGCAACCTGAGCAGTTATATCGAGGGCAAGATGGTAAATATTCCTTATGATCTAACAACAAATAATTTTTTGCCACATTATGGCACCACCGAAGCTTTAAGGCAGGAAATATACGAAGCTGCCGGAGTGGGCGTAACCGATTTCCGTAGTATTTATATGATGGGTACCTACATATATAGTGGTAGTACCACCATGTTGTACAAGAAATTGCACCAAACAGATGGTGGGGCAAATCGAAAGGCACGTGATTATGCCGAACGTCGTATACCGATGCTAAAAACATCGGAGATGTTTTATATAGCGGCCGAGTGTACGGCCGATACCGACCCGGCACAAGCGGTGGGCTATTTGAATACCGTGCGTACCAATAGGGGATTAGTTACGGATTTGTCCACAAATCTTACCACCGAACAGGTACGTCAAGAAATACGGAAAGAGTACAGAAAAGAATTCCCGGCAGAAGGGCAGTTTTTCTATTATCGTAAGCGTACGGGTGAAATGAATTATGCGCTACCGCTGCCACAGCGAGAAATTGAATATGGTCTTTAATTCCCAGAAAAACTTAAACATAAAGATGAATAAGAATATAACAACACTCGTTTCGCTCTTTTGTATGACCATAGCACTGCTGGCATGCAAAAAAAATCAGCATGACACAGGTTTTAATGGGAGTGCAAAAATATTTTTTGAGCCTTATCTTTCTTCCGATTCGCTGCTCCATTCATTTGCCAATTATCCGGCGGCAAATGATAAAGAGATTTTACTGCCCTTACGTATTATGGGCCAACTCGAAGACTATAACCGCACTGTGCAGGTAGAGGTAGACCAACAAGCTACCACGGCCGTGCCCTCAGAATATGAAATTGGCAATATCGTTATTCCGGCAGGGACTATAACGGGCAACCTTCCGCTAAAGATAAAAAATTCTCCACGGCTCGAAACGGGCAAAGTAGAATTAATGCTACGGTTAAAGCCTTCGCCAGACTTTGGTGTGGAACCTGAAAAGCCCGGTAAACTGAATGAACTGGTAAAGTTTCGAGTAATATGGGTCAATATACTGGCCAAACCTGAGGACTGGCCAACCACTTTGTGGGGCGGTTACAGTAAGGTAAAGCACAGGCTAGTAATAGATTTAACAGGGCAGAGCAAATATTCCGGTACAGAGTGGGCAACAACAGGATTGGCGTACCAGGTTATGGGCGTATGCAACGAATGGCTGCTTAACTACAATGCCGAACACCCTGGGGCACCCTATCGGGACGAAAATGGCAACGAAATTCGCTTTTGCGTTACCTGTAACTAACATTTAACTAAATAATCAATTTAACTAAAAATATAAAAGATATGAAAAAGCAGTTACTATTTACATTATTAGTTCTTTTTATGGGCTCTTCGCTAAAGGTGGGCGCACAGGATCATACTGGTGCCTTTATTACCCTTTGGGACACACAGTATATGACAGCCTCCACAAAACTTACAATTCCATGTCTAGGAACCAATTACCAGTACTATTGGGAAAAAGTAGGCGAAGAAGGCACCGTGAATTCAGGTGCCTACCAGACACAGGCAAGTAATAACCTTGTTACCACCATTGATGATAACACCGGGCAATACCGTGTGTACATTAAGAACGGTAGCGGCAGTTACTCCAGAATCCTGATGACTTCGGACGCTAGCTCTGCCAAAGCCCTAATTGCGATAGAAAGTTGGGGAAATATAGCGTGGACCAGCATGCAGCTTGCATTTCATCAATGCGCAAATCTTACCGTTATACCTGTGACAGCACCAAATCTTAGTAATTTAACTAATATGGGCAGCATGTTCTATGGAGCGGTCAACTTCAATGCAGATATCAGCAGTTGGGACGTGAGCAAGGTAACCAATATGAGCAGCATGTTCTATGGAGCAACCAATTTCAATGCAGATATTAGCAGTTGGGACGTGAGCAAGGTAACCACCATGGCCAGTATGTTCAGAAATACAGCATTCAACCAGAATATTGGTAACTGGGACGTAAGCAGTGTGACAACCATGGTCTATATGTTCGAGGGAGCAATAGCATTTAACCAGAATATTGGTACCTGGAATGTAAGTAATGTAACCACTATGGGCTATATGTTCAACAAAGCAACAGCTTTTAATCAAGATATCTCTAGCTGGAATGTAGGCAACAAGGTAACCAATATGGGCAGTATGTTTCGTGATGCTACCGCTTTTAACCAAAATATTGGTAATTGGGATGTAAGTAAGGTAACTAGCATGACCTATATGTTTTATGGGGCAGGTGCTTTTGACCAGAACATTGGCAACTGGCAGCTAAACGCTAATGTGGATATGACAAGTATGCTGAGCAATTCTGGACTCAGTAGCCTAAATTATGGGCTTACACTAAAGGGCTGGGCAGAGAACAGTAGCACGCCAAGCTCAAGAAGCCTTGGGGCTACCGGGTTAAAGTACAAAACAGCCGACAAGCAGTACCGCGATGTACTTACCGACACCAAAACTTGGACCATTACCGGCGACAGCGAAGAAACCTTGCCTGTTGGGCTAATTAGCTTTACGGCCAAGGTAGAGGGCAATGCCGCAAAACTAACATGGGCAACTGCCTCCGAGTACAACAACGATAAATTTATGGTTTACCGCAGTGGCGATGATAAACAGTTTGCTCCAATTGGCGAGTTAAAGGGCAAGAATACTGCATCAGACTATGTTCTTTACGACAGACAGCCGCTAAACGGCAATAATTACTACCAATTGGTACAGTTAGATAATGATGGAAGTAGAACAGATTTGGGAACAAGGCTAGTTAGTTTCGGTCTTTCTGGCTTAAACGTTCAGCTTTACCCTAATCCGGTTAGCAAACAATTGAATATTGGTGTTTTGCAAACAGGTAAGGTATTTTATATCTATAATACGCAGGGGCAACAAGTGGCACAACAACAACTGGGGCGGCAACAGAGCGTAATAGATGTTTCGGCTTTTGCACCTGGGTTATACGTATACCAGTATGGCAACGAGAAAGGTAAATTTATTAAAACCCAATAAATTTCAATTTTAGGGGGCTGTCAATAAGTCGGTCGTCATCTCGACTGGAGCGCAACTTGTACCGATTTATCGGTAGCGGAATGGAGAGATCTTTACTTTATAATAATACAAGTCAAAAGATTTCTCCACGAGGACGAAATGACGGCCAGATTTTTAGACACCTCCTTATTAAGTTTTTTAAGTAACATTTTTTAATGTATTAATATAATGATGAAATTTAGATATAGCCACATATTGATTGCCTTTGTGGTCATAGCCATGCTTAGTATGTGCAAAAAAGACTTGGGCAGTTATAAATATAAGGAAATTGCGGGATTGAGCATTGATACTGTTGGTAGCTCTGGACCCTTTACCATTAAACAGTACATACAGGAACTGGTAATTAACCCAAAGGTAACCTATACGGGAAACAAAATGCTCGATTATTACTGGATTTGGGGTGCGAGTTCCAATGATACGCTCTCACGTGAAAAAAATCTGTGGGCTACCTTGAACTGGCCTATCTCATCACAGGCTTATACACTTACCTTTAAGGTAGTAGAGCGTGAAACGGGCAACATGGCTGCTGTGCAATATAAGGTAACTATTACGGGTTCAACCGGTTTAGGCATATTAATAGGTCACGAAAGAGACGGCACGGCAGATGTATCCCTTATTAATACTCCAAATGAAGCAAGTAGCCCGATTATTCACAATATCCATGAAACGGTAAACGGTTACCGCCTGCCCGGAAAGGTAACAGGCTTGGGAAGTTTGGGCGAACAGAACATGGTAATGTTTACTACAGACCAGGCCGCCAGTATGATGGACTATGACGGCATGACCCAGCGTTTTGCCAATAGAGAAATTTTCGGATTATTGAACCCTTCGGTCTTTAAACCGGAAGCTTTTGGTTTTCATTCATCAAACCTACAATATTTGATTAACAATGGCCAGTTATACCATAACCGTGCAGGAAACCTTACACCCGGTTTAATGACAGAGCGTATAGTAACGGCCGATGGTTCTAATTATAGGTTATCCCCGCAACATATTAAGCCAAATCTTAATCCGGGTCTATTTTTTGATGAACTCGGCAAACGTTTTTTGTGGATTACCAGTACTTCGTTCAATACATTTTTTCCTACGGTAACAGCCGCTTCAACATCCAAGTTCTCTTTGGATAATATAGACCGTAAATTTTTATATGCACAAAGGGGCTATAATCTCTATCCGGGTGGTTTCGCCCTTTTTACCATGACCACAGTTTACGCCTTTTTTGCCGATAACGGTGGTGGCCCGGGCAGGTACCTGTACGTTTTCGGGATGGACACCCCCGAAACCCCAGATTTTGCACTGGTAGATATTAGCACTGCGCCCGATATTCAGGATGCCGTATTTTATGATGTTTTCTTAACCGCACCAATTGTTTACTATGTTGCAAACAATAAGCTGCACGTGCTCTACATAAACCCTGGTGGCAACTCCTATGTTTATGGTGGGGTACAGTATACCGCTCCGGCCGGAGAGGAAATTTCATGTATAAGTCTGCCATCCACGAATCCCACAAGCCGATTGATTTTTTATATCGCTACCTATAATCCCACATCAAAAGAGAGTAAGGTACAGCAATTTTCAGTTGCAAATGGTACAGGTATCGTGTCCTCATCGCCTTCAAAAACATGGACAGGTTTTGGGGGCAAGGTTACCCAAATGGCCGTAAAATGGTATTGAAAGATAAATTGGTTGCAAAAGATGTCCAAAAAGTTAGACGGGGCATGTCGAAACATTTTTACGACTTGTTCTTACTGTATTGGAAAGTTCTATGTTACAGAAAAAAATAAAAACGATAAAAATGATGAAAACAAAAATTGTACTAAGCCTTGTATTGGCTTTCATAATACTAAAGGGCTATGCCCAAAAAAAACCACTCTCTGCCCAATCTCTTTTATCAAAACCCACGCTTACTGTCGGTAGTCCAGCTCCGGTATTAGAAGTGCAGCAATGGCTAAAGGAAGCCCCCATTAAGCAATTTGAAAAAGGTAAGCTCTATGTGGTTGAATTTTGGGCCACTTGGTGCGCACCTTGTATTCAAGCTATGCCGCATTTGAGCGAGCTGGCTCGTAAATATAAGGACAAGATGACCTTTATAGGTGTAAGTGTATGGGAAGACAAAAAGAAACCTGTGCCGGATGCCGCCGCTTTACAGGCTTTTGTAGATAAAAAGGGGAAGGATATGGACTATGTTGTAGCTATGGACAACCCAACTACGAACAAAGTGGCAGATGCTTGGCTTAAAGCAGCCCGCCTTAATCGCATTCCTACAACTTTTGTAGTAGACCGCAACGGTAAAATAGCCTGGATTGGGAATCCGTATGCCGAAGATTTTGAGTCTATATTGGAAGTACTGGTAAACACACCTGAGAAATTTGATTACAACAGCGCACAAGAAAACCAAAACAAGAGTATTAAAAAAGAATTTGACTACCAATCGCAAAAATTATTGACTAAGCTCTTGGCAGAAAAAAACTACGGACAGGCATGGGAGGAAGTGCAAAAGTTTATCAAAGAATACCCCACATTTGAAACGGAGCAATTCTCGGTATTTATGAATGTCTATTTGAATTACAACAGCAAGGCTGCATTTGCCCTCATCATCGAAAAATCTAAAGATACCGATTTTTTGAAAGCTAAGGGAGGGCAAAATAATATTGAAGCCACAGGGGAAGATCTATTAAACGACTTCGCAAAAAAGGTAGCAGGTAAAACAGGACTTGATTATAACCTTTATTGTTGGGCTATTGAGCGTTTGAACAAGTCGGTACAGAAAAATTATAACCTATGGTCATTGCTTGGTCAGGCCTATGCCAGTTTAGGAGAATTTGATAAAGCTATTTCTGCCCAAGAAAAAGGCATAGAAGCATATCAAAAAAGTGCCAAGCCAGCACAAGATGAAATGCAGGCAAAGTTATTCGAAAGGGAAAAGAAGAATATGACAGATAGGCTGGCAATGTATAATGATATAAAGAAAAAAAGGGAGGTTTTGTAATTAATGACAGAATTTAAAAATGATTATAAAGACTTATTGTTGGCGAGGATACTAACAATTGAGCCTGCTTGCGTTGGCGTCCTCGCCAACGTGTAATTATAAAATCATATACACAATAATTGCACATGAAATGAAGATAAGAATTGCACTAAGCCTTGTATTGGCTTTCATAACGTTAACGATCAAAGCTCAATATACATACACACCACCTTCACTCACTATTGGTAGCTCTGCCCCGGCGTTAGAGGTACAGCAATGGCTAAAGGGAACACCTGTTAAACAGTTTGAAAAGGGGCATATTTATGTAGTGGAGTTTTGGGCCACCTGGTGTGGCCCCTGTATTGGAGCTATGCCACACCTTAGCGAACTGGCCCGCAAATACCGGGGTAAGGTTACCGTTATTGGCGTAAGCGTATGGGAAGGTAAAAGAAAGCCTATACATGATGCGGCGGCACTGCAAAGTTTTGTAGACAAAAAGGGGAAGGATATGGATTATACCGTAGCTATGGACAACCTGGCTACGAACAAAGTGGCAGATGCTTGGCTTAAAGCAGCCAATGCGGGCGGCATTCCCACAACTTTTCTGATAGACCGTACCGGTAAAATAGCATGGATTGGAACGCCTGACCTTCTTGACAATAACTTGGAAGCACAGGTAAGCACACCCGAAAGATTTGACTTTACAGCGGCCAAGGAGCACCATGCTAAGATAGATAAAGGGAGCATTTCGGGTAAAGGGCTAAAAGTTGTATTTAATTTTCTAAAAGAAAAAAACTATGGGCAGGCCTGGCAAGAAATGCAGAAGATCGTAAAGGAAAACCCATGGTTCGAAACAGAAAATTCCTCTGACTATGTTCGTGCTTATTTGAATTACAACAGCAGGGCCGCCATGGCCTACGTATTGGAAAAATCAAAAGACGCCGAATTTTTAAAGGCCAAGGGTGCTAAAAATAATGTCGGGGCCACAGGCGAAGAAATGTTGGATGAGTTTGCGAGAATGGTGGTCGGACAACCCGGGCTGAATGCCAATCTTTATTTTATGGCCATTGAACGTTTGAAAAAGGCTGTAAATGCAAAGCCAGATGAGTACAGCCTTTTGCAACAGCTTGCCCGGGGCTACGCCAATTTGGGCGAATTTGCCAAGGCTGCTACCGCCCAAGAAAAAGCAATAGAGACATATATGGCAGCACAGCAAAATAGACAACCTGTTGCAGACCAGTCTAAAGTATCACAGCTAATTGAAAATGAAAAGAACAAGGATGTAAAGGAAGCGTTAAAAGCATTTATAACAGCACAGCAAAATGGACAATCTGCTGGAGGGCAGTTTGTACTGCTATCTGAAAAGCAAAAGAAGGCCATGGAAGAAACATTGACAACGTACAATGCTTTGAAGAAAAAGAAGGAGGGTTTGTAATGATGCCTCTTGCCTATGTACTCTCGATACGAAAATCATATACATAAACAAATATTTAACCACACAAATATGAAAATAAAAATTGCACTAAGCCTTGTATTGGCTTTCATAACACTAACGGGCAAGGCCCAAACTAGTCAGCAAAAACAATTGTTGGGCATTGGCGACCAAGCTCCACAACTGGAAGTACACAAATGGCTAAAGGGAACGCCTGTTAAAGGTTTTGAAAAAGGGAAGGTATATGTAGTAGAATGTTGGGCAACTTGGTGTGGTCCATGTATTATGGCCATGCCCCACTTAAGCGAACTGGCCCAGAAATACCGCAATAAGGTAACCATTATAGGCGTAAGTGTATGGGAGAGCAATAGCAAGCCCGTGCCAGATGCGGTGGCCCTACAAAGTTTTGTAGACAAAAAAGGAAAAGATATGGACTATACCGTAGCCATGGATAATCCGGCCACAAATAAGTTTGCCGATGCCTGGCTTAAAGCCGCAGGTTTAAAAGGTATTCCGGCAACTTTTGTAATAGATCGTAATGGTACAATAGCTTGGATGGGGCATCCGCTTGATGTGGATAGCATATTACACCAAATAGTAGAAAAGCCCGAAACGTATGATATTAATCGTGCAAAAGCGGAGTATAATAAAGGACTTGTGCTTCAGGCCAAACAAGAAAATGTAAAAAAGATAATGGGCGCAGGCATGATGAAAAATCATGGAATTGCCATTCAAGAGACACGAAGACTGATCAAGGAAGATCCCTCTTTTGAAGTAGAAAATTTTTGGACTGTGCTTTGGGCATTTTTAAACAATAACGGTAAAACTGCATTAACTTACATAGAGGAAAAATTGAATGACGCTAATTTCCTAAAAAAACTGAACGGGGGAAAAGGGATGACAAAAGAGGAAGTGTTGGATATGTTTGCAAAAGAGGTTGTACAGCATACGGGTTTGGACATTTATATGTATTACAATGCGGTTGAGCACTTAAATAAGATAGTGCAGAAAACTCCTAACGACCTCACGGTATGGCCTATGCTAGCTCAAGGGTATATCAATTTGAACGAACCGGACAAAGCCATCCCCGCTCAGGAAAAGGCAATAGCGCTTTTCCAAGATGATATAAAATCTAAACCTAAAGAGAATTACCAAACTGCGGCACTAAAAAGAATGATGTCAAAACTGGAAGAATACAAGAAGCTAAAGGAGAAGAAAGAAGTGTTTTTTAAATAGCCTTTTGGATGCTTTATCAATTAGTAAAGGATACCGTCATTGCGAGGCACGACCACGAAGTAGCTGCGCAACAAACCAATCCTAAAGCATTATGTCATTCTGAGCGCAGCGAAGAATCTATGAACTAGTAGCACTGAACTAACAGATTCCTCCTAACGTCGGAATGACAGCTTGCCTTGCAATAACGAATTATGTAATAAATTATAAGAACAACTAATCAACAGATGCTAAAAACAGAAGCATATAACTATACAAAAGCAGTATTTGCAGGCAGTATCACCGCTGTGGCATTTATATATACCATACCTATGTTGGCATGGTTTTGTATGGTTCCGCTTTTTATCGCTTTCGGTAAAACCGGTATTGCAAATGTTTTTAAAATAAGTTTCATTTATGCCCTTACCATTGCACTGTTTCTTTTTTTATGGATGCCGGGCAAATCTTCCAAATTTACAGGTGCAGGTATAAGTTACGGCGTTATTGCCTTTGTAGGTTCATCGCTGTTATTCTCATTATATTACACCTTGCCGTTAATATGCCATAAACTATTAAATACAGAACACAAAGCCATAAATGTGTGGCTTAACGGGGCATCAATGGCTGCTATTTGGGTATTGGCAGAAGCCCTATTTAACCAAATATTCAGTGCAGTCCCATTTTTTGATTTCCGTATAGGACATGCCCTTGCAAAAAACCTATACGGTATCCAATATGTCTCTTTATTTGGGGTTGGGGTATTATCATTCGTAATTGTATGGATAAATTATATCTTGGCAGATATTTGGATAAAAGGCAAGTTCAGGGCTGTGCTAATCCCCATAACCGTAGTCTTGTTTTTTTACCTCGGGGGATATTTTATCCATTATTCATTCCTAAGAAACAGTAAATCCGTAGGCAAAATAAATATCGCAACCGTACGCCCAAACTTTTCGGCCGAAGTAAAATGGGATGAAAAAAATGGCAATTCTCTTATCAAGGAGCTTTTGTCTATACAAAGAAATGCCATAGCCAGTGGTGCCGAGGTTGTGGTATGGACAGAATCCACTGTTCCATGGTCTTATGCCCCTAATGATGATTTTGTTAAGGAAATCACAAGGGCATCAGCAGCCTCGGGCAGTTTAAACCTATTGGGCATTGCTACGGCTGTAGAGAAAGAGAACAACCTGTACAACTCTGTATATGGTATCATGCCCAACGGAAGTATTGCAGGGCGCTACGATAAACAGGAACTGTTAAGTTTTATAGAAACACCGTTATGTGGCCTTATTATTCCTTTTGCTTATAGTCCCGACTTTTACCTTAAAAAGGGTCCGAACAAAAAACCTATCGGCAAAGCGGGCATGTTGTTATGTAACGAAGTTTCGGTGGTGCCTCTGGCCCGCAACAACGTAAAAAACGGGGCACAATACCTTATCAATATGGGCAACGACGGGTGGGTCGCCAATACCTATCTAGTAGAGCAACATTTTATCAATGCCCGACTTCGAGCGGTAGAAAATCGCAGGGATATGGTAGTTAACAATGAAAACGGAATATCAGGGCTAGTGCGTGCATCTGGCGATATTGCCACAGTACAAAAGGATGATCGGACTACCAATATTGCTATGCAGGCCGAATTAAGAGATCAGAAAAGTTTTTATACAGCAAACCCCTACTTAATGATGCTAATGTGTATGGCTATTGTTGCCCTACATACTATCATAAAATCAATCTATTTTTTAACTAAAAACAATTAATATCATGAAAAAATTATTACTTATTTTGCTTCTTGCGGGCCTGGGCCAACAAGTATTTGCAATTGGTGTCTACAGCACAAACAGCTGGCGTTGGCGTAATGACGATGGAACAGAAAGTACGGCCACATTTAAAACAGCTGAACAAAACACCGAGATTACCATTAGCAATGCAGACATTATACGGCTAAGGGTTGAAATTGTTCGAACAGATCAACAACAACCTGCTGTACCCGCAATACCGATATTAAAGTATATTGCAGCTAGTGGTGGTGGTTTTGTTGAGATAACCACAGACCCAGCAACAACCAATGCTTTTTATTTAACCACAAGTGCCCATGATGTGTCGGGAAACACGACAGACCTGCTTACTTCTTCTAACCCTCACTCTTCTGTAGGTAAGGTCTTTGAGCAGCAGGCGACCAATAATTTGGAGGTGCCGAGTAATAATGGCAGTGCAGAGTTAGAGTGGGTGTTAAAACCAACAGCCTATATCGTTCCCGATGAAATTTATAGTTTTGTGGTAGGCGACTATATGACATCCGCAATACCTACAATAAAGATTGCTGGTCCGCTTCCGGTTAATTTGGTTAGCTATACTGCTAAAACAACTGTTAATGGGGTAAAATTACAGTGGGCAGTGGCATCAGAAACAAATAACAATCACTTTACCATAGCACACAGCGCAGATGGCAAGCATTTTGCCAATCTCGGTACAGAAAAATCAAAGGGTAGTGGTAAGGGCGAATATACATTTAACCATTACACGCCTGAAAATGGAATTAACTATTATCGTTTAAGCCAAACAGATATAGATGGGCAGACCAAGATATTGGGTACAGAGGTTGTAAATTTTACACTTTCTCAAAAAACAGTTTCCATAACGCCCAACCCGGCAGATAGAAACAATATTATCATCAGCCTTTCTGTTGCGGACAAAAAACAATATAGCGTAAAACTTTTTGACATTTCAGGTAGGAAATTGCTAGATAAAAATATTATTCCATATGATTCAAAATTGCTTATAACTCCTGGGCAGCCATTGACGTCGGGTACCTATATAATAGAAATAGAAGAGCTTGGTCGCTTTAAGGTAATTGTAAAATAATCGGCTTTGGCAAAAAAGAAATAAAAAAACAACCAGAAGTGCTGCAAGCATTTTCGGGAATTAACATATTCTGACTATAACTTATTCACACACAAATGAAGAAAAAAAATCTAATTGCTTTATTGCTACTTGCCGGAGCTGCTACGCTCGGCTATGCCCAACGACCAATACAAAGAGCTGGTATGCCAACAGATACTACCCGTAGACTTCCTGCTGCATTAGGAGCAGCAGGATCTAAAGCACAGCCAAAACCCTACGACCAGGTAATCACCTCTAAAGCGCTTACTCGTAAGGGAATGATTACCTCTCACAGAATTGAGGACCAATTCTATTTTGAAATTGCGGATAGCATATTGAATAGGGATATTTTGGTGGTAAGCCGTATTTCTAAATCGGGAGCCGAAGTACGTAGCGGCCAAGTTTATGCAGGTGACGAGATTGGCAATTCGGTCATCCGTTTCGAGAAAGGGCCTAACAACCGTATTTTCATGCGGAAAATAAACTTTAAGGCCTACAGTGCAGATAGCACCGCAGCCATGTATCAGTCATTAAAAAATTCTAGCGTGCAATCTATTGCCGCAACATTTAATATTGCGGCCTATACGCAAGATAAAAATGGCAGTGTAATAGATGTTACTGCTTACGTAAATAGTGATAACGATATTTTCTATTTCGGTTCGCCAACAACTAAAACTAAGGCAGGTATTGGCATGCAACAGGCAGATAGGAGCTATATTCTGGATATTAAGAGCTTTCCTACCAATGTGGAGATTAAAACGGTAAAGACATATACCAAAGCAGCACCTAGTTCTGGTATGGGCGGTGGTATGTCCGCTATGGGTGGAGGCGGAGCATCTGGCTCGGTAACTTTAGAACTTAACACCTCATTGGTTATTTTGCCCAAAGACCCTATGAAACCTCGCTATTTCGACCCTCGTGTGGGCTATTTTACCGTAGGTTATACTGATTTTGACCTTAACCCGCAGGGCATTAAAGAATTGCAGTTGGTTAAACGATGGAGGTTAGAGCCCAAACGACAAGATATAGCCAAGTACAAACGTGGCGAACTGGTGGAGCCAGCTAAACCTATCGTTTTTTACATAGACCCTACTACGCCTAAGAAATGGGTGCCATATTTAATTGCAGGTATTAACGATTGGCAAAAGGCTTTTGAAAAGGCAGGTTTCAAAAATGCCATTATTGGCAAAACGGCACCAACCAAAGCGCAAGATTCAACATGGACTTTGGAGGATGCCCGTAACTCTGCTATTGTTTATAAACCTTCAGAAATCCCAAATGCCAGTGGACCAAGTATATCCGACCCACGTACCGGTGAGATTATGGAAAGCCATATTAATTGGTACCACAATGTAATGAAGATATTGCACGATTGGTATTTTATCCAAACGGCCGCTGTTGACAAAAGAGCACGTACCATGAATTTTAGTGATGAATTGATGGGCGATCTAATCCGTTTTGTGGTATCTCACGAAGTAGGACATACACTTGGGCTACGTCATAATTTCGGTTCAAGCTCAACGGTATCGGTAGAAAATCTGCGCAACAAAAAATGGTTAGAAGAAAATGGCCATACACCATCTATTATGGATTATGCCCGTTTTAACTACGTAGCGCAGCCGGAAGACAATATTGGTAAAGAAGGTTTGTACCCCCGTGTCGGTGATTACGATAAATGGGCTATTGAGTGGGGTTATAAATATTTTCCCGATAGTAAGACAGTAGCTTCGGACATGAAGATATTGGATAAAATGACACTTGAAGCGGCGAAAAACAAACGTTTATGGTTTGGTACAGAAACTAATCCTGATGATCCACGTTCGCAGAACGAAGATTTGGGCGACAATGCTATGAAGGCCAGTGATTATGGTATCAAAAACCTAAAAATAATTTTAGCTAATCTTAAAAATTGGACCAAACAGCCTAGCGAAAACTACGATGAATTGAAGAATATGTATGGTCAGCTGGTTAATCAATTTGGTCGTTATATTGGTCACGTAAGTAAAAACATAGGCGGTATCTACGAAAATCCAAAAACGGTTGACCAAGAGGGGACTGTTTATCAGCGTACACCTGCGGCAACTCAAAAAGAAGCAGTTAATTGGTTAAATGCCCAAGTGTTCACTACGCCAAAGTGGCTATTGGAACAGTCTATTTTGGATAATATCAATGAAAACCCGTTGATAGTGGTTTCCAAATTACAAAATGCAGCATTAACACGTTTGGTATCTACAAGAGTATTGGGCAATCTGGTTGCTGCCGAGGCAACCGATGGTGTTGGAGCGTATAAAATCTCTGATCTATTTGAAGATTTGAACAACTCTATTTTCACAGAACTGAGAAATAATGTGGCTATTGCTGTTTATCGTAGAAATTTGCAAAAAGCTTATATAGATAAATTGGTAGCAATTATTAATCCACCAGCTGCCCCAACAGGTAATGCCGCTACTTTGGCTAGAATGGTTGGTGCTCCTGTAGGTATGAATCCTGAGCAAACCGATGTGGCCTCGGTAGTAAAAGGGCGGCTCAGAGAGTTGGAAAAGGCGATTAAAGCTAGTGCTGGTTCACAACCAGATTTGCTAAGTAAATACCACTTGGAAGATTTGTCTGACCGTATTCAGCAAACTTTAGAGAAGAAATAATTTTTAGTGTTAGTTTTGTTTAAAGGCCACAAAGAATTTTCTTTGTGGCCTTCCTGTTTTTGTCTCACTCTTTTGTGTTCTTTGTGCCCTTTGTGGTTAAACCCTCAATTAAATTGCTAAATTTGAAGTCCCCTTTAGGGGAATTAGGGGTATGATTACAGCCGAAACCATAGAAAAAATTAAGGAAACTGCCCGGATAGAGGAAGTAGTTGGCGATTTTGTGCACCTTAAAAAACGTGGGTCGAGTTTAATTGGCAACTGTCCCTTTCATGGCGAAAAAACACCATCATTCCACGTATCGGCAAGCAAGGGGATTTACAAATGTTTTGGCTGTGGCGCTGCCGGCGATTCGGTGCGTTTTATAATGGACCATGAAAAATACACCTATCCCGAAGCACTTAAATTTTTGGCGAACAAGTACAATATAGAGGTTGAGGAAACGGTTGAAAGCAAGGAACAAATAGAACTCAACAGCGCACGGGAAAGCCTTTATATCGTTTCGCAATTTGCCGCCAATTACTTCGAAGACCAACTTTGGAGCAGCGATGATGGCAAAGCCATTGGTTTAAGCTACTTTAAGGAGCGTGGTTTTCGGGAAGACATCATCAAGAAATTTAATCTCGGCTATTCGCCCGATGTTTGGGATGCGCTAACCTTGGAAGCTGTAAAAAATCAGCACGCTGAGGAGTATCTGGAAAAAACAGGGCTTTCCATCCGTAACGACAAAGGCAAACTGTACGATAGGTTTCGTGGCCGTGTCATGTTCCCTATCCATAATTTTACGGGCAGGGTAATCGGTTTTGGTGGGCGTACGCTAAAAACAGATAAAAACGTACCCAAATATGTTAACTCGCCCGAAAGCGATATTTACCATAAATCGAATGTGCTGTATGGTCTGTTCCATGCAAAAAAGGCTATTCGCGATAACGATAACTGTTATTTGGTAGAGGGTTACGCAGATGTTCTGGCAGTACATCAGGCCTATATCGAAAATGTTGTTGCTTCATCGGGAACATCTTTAACTATTGAGCAGATTAAACTCATCAGTAGGTTTACCCAAAACGTTACCATTTTGTACGATGGCGACGCGGCAGGTATCAAGGCTTCGTTACGTGGCTTGGACATGATTTTGGAAGAGGGACTGAACGTAAAAGTAGTCTCTTTCCCCGATGGTGACGATCCCGACTCGTACATGCACAAAGTAGGTGCAGGGGCATTTAAAACTTACATAGAAGAACAACGACAGGATTTTATCCTCTATAAAGCCAATATTTTGCTGGCCGAAGCCGGAAAAGACCCCATCAAAAGGGCTGGTATTATCAGGGATATTGTAGAAAGCATCGCCAAAATTCCCGATAATATCAAGGCATCGATATTTATAAAAGAATGTAGCCTGTTGCTGGAAATTGAGGAGCGAGTACTGTTGACCGAACTGAATGCCATTAAAATCGCCAAGAGCAAGAAAGCAACGGTAGCTAAATCGGCAGGTTTTGCACTACAGGATGTACCGCCCGATGATTTGTTTGCGGATGGTGTTGCTCCTTCTGATTTAGAAGTGCCGACGGAGCAAATCAGTACCGATATTTTACAGGAGCAAGAAATTGTGCGTTTGCTGTTAACTTTTGGGCACGAATTGGCTACTTGGGAACAAACAGATAATATGTATGTAGGTTCTTTTATCATCCAAAATTTGAGTGATGTAACTTTTGAAAACGATTTGTGCAAGCGTATTGTAGACTATTATCGTAGTGAACTGGAGAATGGCCAATTGCCAACCATTAATCAATTTCTGAGGAATGAGGATGGAGAAATCTCCAATTTGACAATTACCTTAACAACATCGCCATACAGCTTGAGCGAAAATTGGGTTAAAAAGCATCAGATTTACGTAAAGGAAGAAAACGAGAACATTAAAGCGGCGGTACTTGGTGGCTTGTATCATCTTAAAAAGCGGAAAGTAGATAAGATGCTTACCGATTTAATGAACCAAATGAAAGAGGAAACCGATGAGATTAATCTCGAAGCCTTGCAGGGACGTTACGTTCAGGTGAAGAATGTTGAAAGAACTATTTCCAAGTTTCTAGGCTCGGTAATTGTGAAGTAATGATTAAATGAGAAAATGATTAATTGACTAAATGAAAGAAGGACGTATTTTAACTAATGATAGTTGGTTAATTATTCATTTCATCACTTACTCATTCTAAATTTCAAAACATGGCCATCCACAACGATACAGGCAAAGCGGGCGAAAAAGCGGCAGTACAGTTCTTGGTAGAGAATGGTTACAGGATTTTGGCCCAAAACTGGACTTATGGCAAAGCCGAAGTAGATATTATTGCACTTCGCTCAAATACCATTATCTTTATAGAAGTTAAAACACGCAGTTCCGTAGCTTTTGGCTTGCCCGAGGAATTTGTAGATAACGCTAAGCAAAAGCGATTGGTAAGGCTGGCACAAGCCTATGTCGAAATTATGGAACACGAAAGCGAAATTAGGTTTGATATTGTGGCGGTGCTTTTAACCAAGGATAAACAATTTAAAATAAACCATATAGAAGATGCTTTTTGGCCTTATGCGTAAAAATATTGCTTTTGTTTTGTTCTGCTCTGCCTTATTGCAGTTGGCCTGTAATAACAAAATAGCAAGTTATATCACCTTTAAAAACCCCTTGCAGGGCGAAAGCTTTAATAGCGGTAAACCTGTAAAAATAGAATTGGATATTCCAGAAAAGACCGATGTGCAGACCATCAGTTATTTAGTGGATGGCAAACAGTTTGCCCATAAAACTACTAAAGATTTTGTATGGCTCGATACGCAAAACTTACCATTGGGCTATCGGATGCTTACCGCTATTGTAAAAAGCAACGACAAAACCGACACCATTACCAACAATATTATTCTCACTACCGACAAAAAATCTGTAAAACTGAAATATACTTTGGTCAACACCTTTCCGCACGATACCTCTGCCTATACGCAAGGTTTAAGTTTTGTAGATGGAAAATTATTGGAAAGCACAGGTCGCAAGGGACAATCGGTGTTAAAATATGTAGACCTAAAAAGCGGCAAGGCTATAAAATCCGTTCCACTGAAACCTGAATATTTTGGGGAAGGCTCAGTAAAGATTGGTAATAAAATTATAGTGCTAACTTGGCAAGAAAATGTAGGTTTGGTGTACGATGCTTCTAGCCTAGCAGAAATAACTACTTTTCCTTATCAAAGTAGTAGGGAAGGTTGGGGCTTAACTTACGATGGCAAGCAATTGTTGCGTAGTGATGGCAGCAATCGTATTTGGCTGATGAATGCCGAAACTTACAAAGAAGAAGGTTTTATAGAAGTTTATGATAATAAGGGAGCTGTGGAAAGCCTGAACGAACTGGAATACATTGATGGTAAATTGTATGCTAATGTTTACGGCTCTAATAAAATTGTAGTGATTGATCCCAAAACCGGAATTGTAGAAGCAGAACTGGACTTATCGAAACTAGTGCCCAAAGGCTTTTTTAAGGATGATTATGACATAGGTAATAATGTGCTTAACGGCATCGCTTATGATGCAGCTGGTAAACGCTTATTTGTAACCGGAAAAAAATGGCCAAACCTGTTTGAGATTAAGTTAAGCGAAAAGCAATGACGTAAAGTATAATTCAATTATTTCGTTTCGTTCTCTCTCAAATAACCTTGATAGCTGATACTTTGTTTATTATTGCTATTTAAGGATAAAGTAGCATAGCCTTCATCACCAATATCAAGTGCCAACCGATAACTTTCTGTCGTATCTTTGGTATCTATTACCACATTCCAACCACGCTTTTTGCCTTTGGTGCTTTTGTATTCAAATTTTTTGGAATTGAATTTTACGCCGCCCTCCGTTTGGTTAATTGGTGCAGTAAACGACCTGCCGTAATAAGGCAAATAGGCCACTATGCTATCGGGAGTAATTTTTAATTCGTAGTAGGTTTCGTTTAGATTAATAGTGCCTCCTTGTGAGCCACCAGACATTTGCCCCATAACCTTGCTAATATCTACACTATTTAAAGGAGTTGCACTTCGGGCTACAAAGGTGTATGTTTTTGCTTCTACAATTTTGGCGGTAGTGGCCTTATCGGTTTGGGCAGCAGCATTGATACAAAGTAAAGCTAAAACTGCTGCATATAATGTTCTTAACCTATTCATATTATCGCTATTTAAATTAATTCACAGCTATGATGATGAAAACAGTTCAATTCCATAAAAGTTTACAACACTACGTTTAACGTCATTGCCAGCTCGACTGGCAATCGTAATGCAAAATAAAAGTTTTAAGATTCCCGCCTACACGGGAATGACGAGTGAACGTGCTACCTCCAACTCTTGTACTGGTTAATCAAACCATTAGTAGAAGAATCGTGCGAAGTTACAGGCGAATTGTCTTTTAATTCCGGCTGTATCTTTTGAGCTAATTGCTTACCTAATTCTACGCCCCATTGGTCGAAACTGAAAATATTCCAGATAACTCCCTGCACAAAAATTTTATGTTCGTACATGGCAATTAAACTGCCCAAGCTGTAAGGCGTAACTTTCTTCAACAAAATAGAGCTTGTAGGTCTATTGCCCTCAAAAACCTTAAACGGAGCAAGTTTTGCAATTTCTTGGTGGGTTTTACCGGCTTTGGTCAATTCTGCTACCACTTCTTCTTCATCTTTGCCGTTCATTAGCGCTTCGGTTTGGGCAAAAAAGTTAGATAATAAAATTGGGTGATGTTCTCCAATTGGATTTAAACTTTGCGCAGGAGCAATAAAATCTGATGGAATTAATTTAGTGCCCTGATGTATCAACTGATAAAAAGCGTGCTGACCGTTAGTGCCGGGTTCGCCCCAAATTACCGGACCAGTTTCGTATAGCACAATATCGCCATTGCGGTCTACATATTTGCCGTTGCTTTCCATATCGCCCTGTTGAAAATAAGCCGCAAAACGATGCAGGTATTGGTCGTAAGGTAAAATTGCCTGTGTTTCTGCACCAAAGAAATTGATATACCAAACACCTAACATCGCTAAAATTACGGGAACGTTCTGTTCAAACGGAGCAGTAGAAAAATGTTTGTCGGTAGCGTGTGCGCCAGCTAATAATTGTTTAAAATTATCAAACCCTATGCCCAATGAAATAGACAGGCCAATGGCACTCCATAATGAGTAACGACCACCAACCCAATCCCAAAATTCGAACATGTTTTCGGTGTCGATACCAAATACCGCAACATCTTTAGCATTGGTTGATAAAGCCGCAAAATGTTTGGCGATATCTGGTTCTTTAGCGCCTCGGCTTAAAAACCAATTTCTTGCCGTGTGGGCGTTGCTCATGGTTTCTTGCGTGGTAAATGTTTTTGATGCCACTAAAAACAAGGTGGTTTCTGGATTAACTACCTTTAAAGTTTCTGCAATGTGAGTGCCATCTACATTAGAAACAAAATGAAGATTTAACCTCGTTTTGTAATGTTTTAATGCCTCGGTAACCATTACCGGCCCTAAATCTGAACCGCCAATACCAATATTTACTACATCGGTAATTTCTTTTCCGGTATAACCTTTCCACTCGCCGGAGATAATGGCATTGCTAAATTTTTCCATCTTTGCCAGAACGGCATTTACATCGGGCATTACATCCTTGCCATCCACCAAAATTGGTGTATTGCTTTGGTTGCGCAAAGCGATATGAAGCACCGGACGATTTTCGGTTTCGTTGATTTTATCGCCGCTAAACATGGCTTTGATGGCTTCGTCTAGCTTGCATTCTTTAGCCAATTGTGTTAACAAGGCAATGGTTTCATCGGTAATGCGGTTTTTTGAATAATCAAAAAGGATGTTCTCAAATAAAATTGAAAACTTATTGAAGCGATCCTGGTCTTCGGCAAAAAGTGTTTTAATGTCCGTTTGCGTGATGTCGATATAATGGTCGGCTAGGTATTGATAAGCCTTTGTAGTAGTAAAATTGATTTTTGGCAACATAAAATGAAGGTTTTAGTATTCCGTAAAAATACAAATATCAGCGAGAAATGTTAATCCGAAGAACAAAGCCCGTTAAAATTTAGACAAACAAGTTGGCAACAGTTAGACAATTAGTCTTTTTTAGCTATCTTGTATTCTAAACCTAAACGTAATGAAGAAATTTTTACTTTCTGGAGCAATATTGTTGCCTTTTCTAGGCTTTGCTCAAAATAATTCATTAAAAATAGATGCAGCTAAACGAAGCGAAGCCATTACCCAAAAGATAATTGATTGGCGACGAGATTTTCACCAACATCCTGAATTGGGCAATAATGAAGTACATACCGCAGGAATTATTGCTAAACACCTGCAATCATTAGGGTTGGAAGTAAAAGCGGGCGTGGCCAAAACTGGTGTCGTAGCCATACTTAAAGGTGGTAAACCCGGTCCAGTAGTAGCCTTGCGTGCCGATATGGACGGATTGCCCGTTACCGAACGGGTTAATTTACCTTTTGCTTCGAAATTAAAAACGGCTTATAACGGACAAGAGGTAGGCGCAATGCATGCTTGCGGTCATGACTCGCACATGGCAATTCTAATGGGCGTAGCCGAAGTGCTTACCAGTATGAAAAAAGATTTATCGGGAACTGTTAAGTTCATTTTCCAACCTGCCGAAGAAGGCGCTCCTGTAGGTGAAGAAGGCGGAGCCGAACTGATGGTAAAAGAGGGGGTGCTGGAAAATCCGAAAGTAGATGTGATTTTTGGACTTCATATTAATTCGCAAACCCCGGTTGGTCAATTGACTTATAGACCGGGCGGAACTATGGCTGCCGTAAACGATTTAAAAATTACCGTTACTGGTCGCCAAGCGCATGGTGCTTATCCTTGGAGCAGTATAGATCCTATTGTGGTTTCGGCACAGATTATAAACAACCTGCAAACTATCGTTAGCCGTAACTTAAATGTAACCGAAAACCCGGGCGTAGTAACTATTGGTAGCATACACGGTGGGGTGCGAACCAATATCATCCCCGAAAAGGTAGAAATGTTGGGAACTGTACGCAATTTTACCAAAGAAGATGAGGCTTATTTTATCGAACGTATTAAAACCATTGCCACTAAAACCGCTGAAGCTGCGGGAGCTACTGCCGAAGTGAAAATTCCATACAGTGCGCATTATCCCGTTACGTTTAACGATTTGGCCCTGACCGAAAAAATGCTGCCTACTTTGCAATATACCGCAGGGGCGGAGAACGTGAAACTGAAGCCTCCAGTAACAGGCGCTGAAGATTTTTCTTTCTATCAGGAAAAAGTGCCGGGATTGTTTTTCTTCTTGGGTGCAATGCCGGAAGGGCAAGACCCATTGAAAGCGCCATCGCACCATACACCAGATTTTTTTATTGATGAAAGTAGTTTTAATTTAGGTGTAAAGGCTTTGTGTAATTTAACGCTGGATTATATGGGGATGAAGGGGAAATAGGTTTACAAATTTTGTGTCTAATGGTAATTTCTCTCCAAAAATAGAGATAGGTTTTGACGGGGGCATGGGCAAACTAACAAAAAGATTATGTATTTGTATTGTTAACAGGAGCTTTGCCATACGTCATCCATCGCCATAGTTTTTCCATTGGCCCAATAGTGGCATACTTCAACCAAATGTTACTGTAAATAATTTGAAAAATGTAAATTAAAACTGCCATCACAAAAGATTGTAATAACGTAAGTTTTCCACCCAAGCCTAATCCATAACCATAAAAAAGTAACATACAAATTAGGGTTTGTGCCAAGTAGTTGGTTAATCCCAAACGACCTGTATTTCCTATCCATGTTTGTAATCGAGTAGTCTTGTTGTTTAAAATAACGGTTAATAGAGAAAGATAAACAAAGGCTAGACACAATGTGCCTATCCCTTCGCAAGTGTTTCGAATAAAGATTTCCCAAGTAGGCTGATTTGGGAACAGTTGGATTTGAAATATGTCTAAGCAGGAAATGGCTTTTAATACTAACGCAATAGGAAGAAGAATTAATGCCCATTTTATCAACTTTACTCTTAGTTCTTGGATGCGTAGAAAAACATTGGCTTTTCCAGCTATCAGACCAAGAAGAAACATGATTTCGAAGTGGATAAAGCCAATAAGGCCACTGCTTATTGTTTTAACCCAAGTCATGGCAACGCCTAGCTTTTGTAAACTCATTACTTCTAAAATAGTTCCGTTTTTCCAAGTATCTAGCACCTGCATAATCACTTTGTCGAACTGCTGCTGATTTGCTTCGATTGACTGTAAAGTAACTGGTAAACAAAATGCTAACACTAGCTGAATGAATATCATCAACACCAACAAACCTACAATCCATTTTATTAAATAGCTTACTGATTTCTTATTGAAGTAAATTAGGGAAAAGCCTAAAAGGGCATATTTATGCAATACATCGCCAAACCAAAATACTAAAGCGTGAATGAGCGCAATTAACAGTAGTGACCATAGACGACGTTGGAAAAGTTTGTCTGCATTTAATCCAGCTTTGTTGTTCTTTTGCCACATCAGAAAAAAGCCCAAGCCAAAAAGGAAACTATAGATAGTATAAAATTGACCTTTTACCAAAAGATGAGTAAGAAACTGTAACGGGGCATAGGGCTCTGGTTGGTCTAGGCCTAAATCATATACCTGCTCGGGACGGAGAAAAGCAAAAAAGGTATAGGTTTGGATATTAAAAATGAGGATGCCTAATAATGCGATTCCTCTAATTTGGTCAATAGTTTGTATTCTAGAGCTGTTAGTTGTGGCCATGAGTAAAGATAAATATTTGCTTGGATAATTTCGGGAATAAAATAGCTAATTGTTTGATATATAACCTGAAATATTAATAGAGTAAATTTTGTTAATCTTTAAGATTGATAATTTGTGTGGTACTTTTCTAAAATAAACCAAGTAGGAGCGTAAATACTTTTTGTTGGTTGTCATATCCTTTTAAAGAATGCCTTGATTGATTTTACTTCGTTATCCATTATGATAGCTTAAGTGTATTTTTGCTTCCTTCTTCCTCTAAATTTAACGACAACAAATCTAAAGGAGCTTGTCGAAGTGTAGCAATAAAAAATATTTCTATTTCCATCGGGTTTAATTTACGGAGTACAGTGTCTGTGGCAACCAGCAAAACGCCAAAGCAAAACCGTCTAACTTTATAGAATATTCTCCTATGTTCCTTTGTATCCTTATCTATTGGCCAGTGTATAAATAATCTGTTGATTTTTTTCCATTTGTTTATCAGTTTGTTGTGTAATTCTCTTCAAAAAACATTGCGCATACATTGTGGCGATACAAAAATATTTCTACCTTTGCGCTCCGCTTCGGAGGAAGAAGGGACGGGAGAAAGGAAGTTGAGGAGGAGGTTGAAACAGAAGAATGGGCAGGGAGAAAAAAGTTTCATAAAACTTTTGGGGATTAGGAAAATTTTCCTACCTTTGCAGCCCGGTTCGGAAGAAGCGGGAGAGCGTTGAGAAGATAGAAGAGATAGGGAGATGAAGAGAGAGATTGGGGAGAAAAAAAGAAATAAAAAAAATAATTTTTTTCTTGCGGATTAGAAAAAGTTTCCTACCTTTGCAGTCCCGAACGAAAAGGGAGCTAACAAGCGGAGCTTGAAAGCGGACAAAAAAGATTGAAACGACGAGGGCTAAACTG